>OMBR01000230.1_pt1 | contig 33036 bp, 29 predicted proteins | sample 1674041 | NCBI WGS metagenome assembly OMBR01 (sample SAMEA103958138, study PRJEB25191) | human gut metagenome | biome: human-associated habitat [ENVO:00009003]; feature: intestine environment [ENVO:2100002]; material: feces | place: Germany | collected 2013/2015
ATTCCTGGTGGCACCACGCAAAAGAGAGTATCACGAAAGTGATGCTCTCTTTTTTGACTCATCCGCGGTGGCGCAGCAATAGCGCAAAGTTCGACTTATTCCGCCGTTTTAACACCACCTTTTTTACATTGACCCAATAAAAAATCAGCATCTTTAATGCATTTCAGTTTTTATCACTATATTTGCAAATAGAATCAACTTATATACATTAAATATAGTTTCCTAAAGTTTATGGAAATAACAAGAATAAACAGATTAAAGATCGTATTAGCCGAGCAAAACACGACAGGGAAATGGCTGGCTGAACAGTTAGGAAAGAACGAGGCGACCATTTCACGTTGGTGTTCCAATACAAGTCAACCCTCTTTGGAGATGCTAATGAAGATAGCCTCCATATTGAATGTAGATGCGAGAAGATTGATTAACGATGGAATTAATAAAGAAATATGATGACAACATTTACAAAGATAATTGATAAGTTCCGCCGTGAAGCATGGTCTGAGCGTGACAAAGGTTTCCGTTTTGAACGCCTGATGCAGGCTTACCTTAAAACAACTTCCTTGTATGCGGGACGCTTTGAAGAAGTTTGGCTATGGTCAGAGTTTCCTTGCCATGACCAGTTTGGAGGGAAAGACATAGGTATGGATTTAGTGGCCAAAACCTTTTCTGGTGAGTATTGGGCGGTACAATTCAAATACAAGCAATACTATGCTGAAAAGCGCAATATCCGAATTAAAGAATATACTTCATGTCTTCTAAGAATGTTTCTATATTATGGAAGTAGAGTTAATACTAAGCACAGTTTTAGCATTTGCTACTGTTTGCTATACAATTATCAATCTGATGATGTGGCTTGAAAGTAGAGCTACAAGAAAGCAAAAAATAACACCTCAAGTTATAGTATACTTAAAAACAACAGAAGACCATTTGACGCTGTGTGTTCATATAAAAAACATTGGAGAAGGGTGTGCTAGAAATGTACAAGTTAGAGTTTTGAAAGATTATAATCAATTTGGAAAGGAACAATATCCTCTTTCTAATCTCATGTTTTTTAAAAATGGAGCAAGTATTTTTCCACCACAGTATGAGCTGAAATTCTATATAGACTCTGTAAAGAATATTGATTATGAATCTAATAATAGCTATATTGAATTGGAAGTCTTATACCAAGATATAGATAATAAACATTACAGAGAGGTATATCAACTTCCATTCAATCAAATTGTCGGAACAAACTATTCTAATCCACCAGAAACATATATGGGGCAAATTCCATATTACTTGAAAGAAATTAGTAAATTAATCAAGAATCTTCCAAAAGAATGAATACCGAATCTCAAAACATAGAATTCAAAGAATCTTGGCGCGACGAATACCAGAAATGGATTTGTGGTTTTGCCAACGCACAAGGCGGTACGCTGTATATCGGTCTGCGCGATAATGGCGAAGTGTGCGGTGTACAGGAAGCCAAGAAGTTGATGGAGGACATCCCGAATAAGGTACGCGATATGATGGGTATCTTGGTGGAAGTCAATTTGAGGGAAAAGGACGAAAGGCAATATCTGGAGATTGTGACGGATGCCTATCCTTATCCTATCAGCTTTCGTGGGAAGTATTACCAACGAAGCGGTGCGACCAATCAGGAACTGAAAGGGGCTGCACTCGATCGTTTCATGCTTCGCAAGCAGGGGAAAACGTGGGACGGTGTGCCTGTGCCTTATCTGAAAGCGGAGGACTTGGATAGTGCCACATTTGATTTGTTCCGTAGGTATGCCAAACAGAGCGGACGTATGGAGGATGCGGATTTGATGGACAACAACCACGGATTGTTGGAGAAACTTCGGCTTTATGAGGGCAGCTATTTGAAACGTGCTGCCGCCTTGTTGTTCTATCCCGATCCGGAAAAGTATGTGACCGGGGCATTTGTAAAGATTGGCTTCTTCCGTAAAGGCATGGATTTAGTATATCAAGATGAAGTGCATGGTAATCTATTCCAGCAAATCGCGAAACTGATGGACTTGTTGTGTACCAAATACATGAAAGCCATCATTACCTACGAGGGCATTCATCGGATAGAGACATTGCCGATGCCTCGTGAGGCTTTGCGTGAGGCATTATTAAATGCTTGCATCAACAAAGACTATGCAGAACCTTCTCCCATTCAAATCCGCGTGTATGAAAACAAGCTGGAGATAATAAACGGTGGAGTGTTGCCCGAAGGGTGGACTGTGGAAACCTTATTGTCTTCACACCGGAGTATGCCTTACAACCCCGATATAGCCAACACATTCTTCCGTGCAGGTGAGATTGAGGCATGGGGACGCGGCATCGAACGTATCATCACGGCCTGTAAGAATAACGGATTCTCCACACCGGAGTTCCGCTATGACGCTTCAGGGATATGGACAACTTTTAAGTTTGAGTACCCGGAAAGAGCGACAATCCAAAGCAACCCAGAATCGACCCAGAAAACGACCCAGAAAACGACCCAGAAACGGCTAGAAACAGACCAACAAAAACAAGAAGATGCCATACTTGAATTGATAAAAGATAATCCTTATATACAAAGAAAAGAAATGGTAAATCGCTTAGGTATACACGAAAGCAGCGTAAAGCGTCGGTTGGCTTCACTTCAAGAAAGAGGAATAATAAAACATATAGGTCCGAATAAAGGTGGTTATTGGAAATCAATAAATGCTGATTAATATGTCATATTATCATTATACATCATTAGAAGCTCTCAACAGTATTTTACAGAGAAATGAAGTTGGTGAAAAGAAATTATGTTTCTGGGCAACTCGTTATGATTGCTTTAAAGACAAAGAGGAATATCTTTTTGGCATAGATTGTTTAAGAGAATGTTTATTAAAACTTGAGAAGCAAGGTAATTTACAAGAAGACAGAAAGATTGCTGCGTTTTTTAAACATGAACTTATAGTAGAAAATATAAATCTACCTTTCCCTTATGTCATATCTATTACTTCACGAAATGACAATGCGTATATGTGGGAAAACTATGCTAATCATAATAACGGTGTTGTTCTAGAACTGGCATTACCTCAAGTAAACACCGAATTTAAGGATTATGCATTATATAGATTGGAAAAATGTATATATGTAGATTCTGCAAAAGAGCAAAAAATTCAAGATTTTATCAATCTTTACTATACGAATACAGGTTTAAGATTATTAAAGGATGGAGGAAAAGACGCATTTGATTTACTGTCGAAAAGGCCTCAAGCATTTGTGGTATTTATGGCTATGTTTATGCTAGCCTTTGCAGCCCCAGCTATCAAAAGAAAAAAATTTTGCAAGGAAGAAGAAACAAGAATAATATTATCTGTACCAGTACCTATATATGCAGATTTCATCTATAACAACATACCACTAATACAAGATTTATGCCATGCTTTTCACTCTAATTTAGATGCCAAAAACATCGCAAATACAATTATGCAAGAAAAGAATAGATTACGTGGTGACAATACAGTTTGTTATTACAGAGAGTTTTCTTTACCTGAGAAATCCTTGTCACAAGTTCTTGTGCTAAATAATGAGTCTAAATTAAAAGCAGAAAATATACTTAAACAAAAAGGATTTGATAATGTTAAGGTAAAGATTCAAAAGTTGTCGCAAGAAGACAAAAGTATTTTGCTTCAAAAATAATTTTTGTATCTTTGTCGCCAGGAAACCTCCACGCAACCTGACGCAGAATGCTGCAACAATCCGGTGGAGCAATAGCGGGAGATTACGCTACTTGCAGAAAGATAAATCAAAGATATTCAGCCACTTGAATTAACAGTTCAATTCCTGGTGACACCACGCAAAAGAGAGTGTTTAGAAACACTCTCTTTTGCGTTTTTCTAATATTTGAAGCTGCTGCCGCCAAGGAACTCGCGCAAAAGGCTTGTGGCTGGGATTTGACGGTTGGGGATGGCGTTGAAGTAGCTGAGGAAACTGAGCAGACGGTATGCCTCGGCATATTCCGGCACGTTGTGCGGCACCTGCTTCAATATCGGCTCGGCAAAGTCCTTCATGACACCAAGCTCGAATATCAGCGATGAGTTAAACATTGCGTCGGCGTTCTCCTGATACGGGAATATCCATTTTCCTTCGCCACGGCGCACGCTCGGCCAACGGCGGATGGTGTCGAGCGCCGACGTGCCGCGATACTTGAAGTCGCGCACAATGCGGCGCAGCAGTCGGTTGTCGGTTGTCGGCACCCAGTTATGGTTGTCGATGTTGAGCGTTGTGAGCGCAGACACATACACCTTGTACTTCATCTCGTCTGGGATGCTTGCCGTCAGCTCTGGATTAAGTCCGTGGATGCCTTCCATCAGCAGTATCGAGTTGTCGTCGAGACGGAGCTTGTTGCCTTTGTATGTGCGTTTGCCTGTGGTGAAGTCATACGACGGCATCGCCACCTCCTTCCCGGCGATAAGGTCGGTCAGGTCTTTGTTGAACTGTTCGATGTCGAGAGCGTAGAGCGACTCATAGTCATAGTCGCCGTTCTCGTCGCGCGGCGTGTGCTCACGGTCTACGAAATAATTGTCGAGTGAAATCATCTGCGGGCGCACCAGATTGGCAAGCAGATGGATGGACAGGCGTTTGGTTGTGGTCGTTTTGCCCGACGACGACGGTCCTGCCACCAGCACCACGCGCGCGCCTCCCTGTCGGAAACGTTCGGTGATCTGGTCGGCGATGGCTCCGATTTTCTTGTCGTGGATGGTCTCTGCCACGGCAATCAGCATGCCCACGTTGCTCTTGTCGGCGACGGCCTTGTTGAGCATGCCCACGCTGCCCACTCCCACCGTCTTGTTGAGCTTTATATAGTCGGTAAACGCCTTGAACAGTTTTGGCTGCGGATTAATCCCCGCAGGCTTCGTGCGGTCGCCGTCAAAGTCTGGCGGCAGCAGGAGCAGTCCGCTCTCGTAGGGCACAAGGTCGAACACCCCGACATAGGATGTCGACGGCACAAGGTCGCCATAGTAACTGTCTACAAACCCTTCAAGGCTGTAATATGTGGTGTAGAGGTCGGCGGCAGTTTCAAGCAGCGTCACCTTGTCAGCCATCCCGGCGTTGCGAAACAGCTTGATGACATCGGTCGTAAGCTTAGTGCTTCTGACAAACGGAATGTCGGCGGCAATGATTTCCTCCATGCGACGCTTCACGGCAGCGACAGTAGCGGCGTCGGCTGTCTGCCGGTCGATAGTGGCATAGTATCCGCCGGCGATGGAATGCTCTATGCACAGACTGGCGGCAGGATACAGGTCGTGGACTGCCTTGGCGAGCACCATGCAGAGCGAACGCACATACATGCGCTGTCCCGACGGATTGCCCTCATCGATGAAGTCCACCATCTTCGGCATAAAAAGCGGATAGTTGAGACCCTCGGTCTTGTGGTTGACGTGGGCGCAAATAGGCTTCACGCTGATTTCATTCTTTATGCGGTTGTACACGTCGAGCAGCGTCTCTCCGCCTTTGACATCCATATATTTGCCTGTGTTCTCACAGAAAATCTGTATCTTGTCGTTCATAGTCGATTCGCGTTTTAAAGTTCAGCGTAAAGTTACGCTTTCTGACGCGATTATCCAATAACAACCCTGTCACAATTTGTTTTTGAGCGACAAATGCACTAAGTTTGCAGACAGTATGGCTAACATCTATGACAACAGACGGATCTGGAAGACGGTGTTTCTGGCGGTGTCGCTGGTGCTTGTGGCTTTCTTCCTCCACATTTCCAACAACTTGGTCGACGACCTTGCCGACCAGGAACGCGAGCGTATGGAGATTTGGGCCAACGCCACAAAGGCGCTGACATCGGCTCAGTCGTCCGACATCGACTTCTATCTGAGCATCATAAAAAACAACAACAACATCCCGGTGCTGCTTGTCGACGACAACGACAACATCCTGATGTCGCGCAACTTCAAGATGCCCGAACCCGTCGACTCGCTGACGCCCGACCTGCTGTCGGACGCCAACCGCGCGTTTCTCGCCAAACGGCTCAAGGCTCTGAAAAAAACAAACAACCATATCCCAATCAAAATCGACGGCGCCACAACGCAACACATCTACTATGAGGACTCCACGCTGCTCACAAGCATGTCCTACCTGCCGCGCATCCAGATTGCCGTGATGATAATCTTCGTGATTATCGTATACCTTGCCGTGATGTCGACAAAAAAGGCTGAGCAGAACAAAGTGTGGGTCGGACTGTCGAAAGAAACCGCCCACCAGCTCGGCACGCCGATTTCATCGCTAATGGCATGGGTGCAGATGCTCGAGGCGTCGGGCGTTGACAAAGAGATTGTCGAGGATATGGACAAAGACGTGAACCGGCTGTCGATGATTGCCGACCGATTCTCGAAAATCGGCTCCAAGCCGGAAATGAAGCTGGAGCCCGTGTGCGAGTCGGTAAGGCAGGGACTTGACTATATGCGTGCACGCATCTCCACGAGTGTGGCACTGTCGGTCAACCTCCCCGACGACGACCGCAACGTGATGCTCTGCCGTCCGCTGTTCGCATGGGTGATTGAAAACCTGTGCAAGAACGCTGTCGACGCCATGCAGGGCAAGGGAAGTCTCAACGTGACCGCCGGCTACGACCACCGCACGGCATTCATCGAAGTGACCGACACCGGAAAAGGCATTGCCCGAAAAAACTTCAAGACGGTGTTCAGCCCCGGATTCACCACCAAGAAGCGCGGATGGGGACTCGGTCTGACGCTGGCAAAGCGTATAATTGAGGAATATCACGGCGGACGCATCTTCGTCAAGTGGTCGGAAATCGGCGCCGGAACCACGTTCCGCATCGAGCTGCCGATAAAATAGCGACAAAAGCTCTGAAATTTTTTTGTAGTATAGTCGGTTTTTGCGTACTTTTGCGTTGATAAAAAATCATTTTGTCATGGTTCGTAAATATGACTATCTCGTAATCGGGTCCGGAATAGCGGGAATGAGTTTCGCGCTGAAAGTGGCAGAGACAGGCCGTGTGGCACTGGTCTGCAAGTCGGACATAGAAGAGGCCAACACTTTTTATGCACAAGGCGGTGTGGCTTCAGTGACAAATCTCAGAGTCGACAACTTCGACAAGCACATAGAAGACACTATGATTGCCGGCGACTGGCTCAGCGACCGCGCTGCCGTGGAGAAGGTGGTGAAAGGCGCTCCCGAACAAATCAACCAACTGCTCAAGTGGGGCGTTGATTTCGACCGCAAGGAAGACGGTGAGTTCGACCTGCACCGCGAGGGCGGACACTCGGAGTTCCGCATCCTGCACCACGCCGACAACACCGGCGCCGAAATCCAGCAGAGTCTCGTGCGCGCCCTCAAAAGTCACCCCAACATCGACGTGTTTGAGAATTTCTTCGCCGTTGAAATCATAACCCAGCATCATTTGGGTAAAATCGTGACGCGACGCACTCCCGACATCACTTGCTACGGAGCATATATCCTCAACCCCGAAACCGGAAAAGTGGAGACTTTCCTGTCGAAAGTGACAGTGATGGCAACCGGCGGCATCGGTCAGGTCTACACCACGACAACAAACCCGATGGTGGCAACCGGCGACGGCATCGCAATGGTGTACCGCGCAAAAGGTACCGTAAAGGATATGGAATTCATTCAGTTCCACCCAACTGCACTATACCATCCGGGCGACCGCCCTTCGTTCCTCATCACTGAGGCTATGCGTGGCTACGGCGCCGTGCTGCGCACAATGGACGGCAAGGAATTCATGCAGAAATACGACCCGCGCCTGTCGCTCGCTCCACGCGACATCGTGGCGCGAGCCATCGACAACGAGATGAAGATGCGAGGCGACGACCATGTGTGGCTCGACGTGACCCACAAAGACCCGGAAGAAACGAAACACCACTTCCCAAACATTTACGCCAAGTGTCTGAGCCTCGGCATCGACATTACGAAAGACTATATCCCTGTGGCGCCGGCTGCACACTACCTGTGCGGTGGCATCAAGGTGGACCTCAACGGATGCTCTTCAATCCAACGCCTGTATGCCGTGGGTGAATGCTCATGCACAGGCCTGCACGGAGGCAACCGACTGGCTTCCAACTCTCTGATTGAAGCCGTGGTCTATGCCGACGCGGCGGCAAAGCATTCGATGGCAAACATTGCCCACTACTCGCTGCGCGAAGACGTGCCGGAATGGAACGACGAGGGCACGCAGCACAACGAGGAGATGGTGCTGATCACACAGAGCCTCAAGGAGGTGAACCAAATCATGAGCACCTACGTGGGCATCGTGCGCTCCAACCTGCGACTCGACCGTGCATGGAACCGCCTCGACATCCTATACGAGGAGACCGAGCGTCTGTTCAAGCAGAGCAAGGCGTCGCGTGAAATCTGCGAGCTGCGCAACCTCATCAACGTGGGCTACCTGATTATGCGACAGGCAAAGGAACGCCACGAGTCGCGCGGATTGCACTATTCAATCGACTATCCGCCTGAAAAACGCCGCTTGTAAGCGTTTCAACAAACAGACAAAACAACACAGCGACGCCATCCGGTGCCGCTGTGTTGTTTTTGCTTATATTACTGAAAAAGAGACTCACCCCTCCCCTATTTTTCTCTTACAAACCGCTTGAGCAGAAACGCAAGAAAATATGGGAAGGTATAGAACCTGCCATTAAATCCAATATTCTTATTACATAATTTAATGCCGTAACGGATATCCGGATATTTGCCGTCGTTAGCCGTCAACTTTGACAACGATTTGGTTGCATTGTCCGATGCCTTCACCTCTATGGGTATCAATGTTTGAATGTCACGTATGAAGAAGTCCATCTCTAACGTTGATTTTTCATTGCGATAGAAATACAGATCATAGCCTTGCTTCGCCAACATATCACCTACAACGTTTTCATAAACAGCACCCTTGTAAGTACCATAATTCTTATTCACCCGCATATCCTCCTGCGACTCCTCGTCGAGCGAGGCAACAAGCAAACCCGTATCCTTGTAATAGAGCTTATATGATTTCGGATCGTAGTTGCCCTTAAGCGGCAGGGAGATATGCGCAAGACAATGGCACACATTGACTATTCCGGCATCACTAAGCCATTCCACCGTGCCGACATATTCCCGGCTTCTGGCACCATGGGCAATCTTGCTGATCTGAAATTTCTTATTGTCTTGCCCCAAGAACACAGAAATGTGGTTGTAGACATTCTTTATCTTACCCTTGTCAAGACCTTGCGCATACTTCGTTATGTCCTCCTCATAGTCGAGAAGAAGTTGCCGTTGCATCTTGAGTGTGCCGCTGAAATTGCCATTCTTTACAAACAAACTGACCACCGCCGGCATTCCGCCGACAATCATATAGTCGCGAAACAACCCTCCCAACACATCCATCTCCAAGCTCGACAACGGTGTGACTGACACCATCTTTTCGAACAGTCGCTCTACAAACGCTGAATCATAACCTTTTGCCCATAGAAACTCCTCAAAATCCATGGAATGCATTGTATAATCCTCTTTGTAGCCCACACTGTTAGACTCTATTTCCTGATAATTAATGCCCATAAGCGAGCCAGAGCAGACCACGTCATACCTACCATCTATTTTGAATGCCTTAAGACTTGTGGCGCAAACAGGGCAGTCCTGCATCTCATCGAAAAAGAAAATCGTGTTGCCCGGTTCTAATTCTATACTGGGGTCGATAAGCGTGATGTTGCGCACAACACTGTCCACATCATAGCCGTCATCAAATATCGACTTGAATTTCTGCTGTAAAACAAAATTGATGGCAACCACATTCTTATAGTTGTCATTTGCAAATTGCATGATGGATGCCGTCTTGCCAATCTGCCGCGCTCCTTTGACGATAAGAGGCAATCGATCCTCGTTTTCCTTCCATTCTTTGAGAAAGTCGTCTATTTTTCTCCGCATTAATCTCATAATCAACACCTTTTCTTTTGCAAAAATAGCGAAAAATCACAAAATTCCAAGCAAATATATGCGAAAAATCACAAAATTCCAGACTCTTCAGCCTCTTTTATCACAAAATTCCAAGGAGCGACACGTGGAAAATCACAAAATTTCCAATTTCTACCCCTTACGACCTTCCTTCTTTTTGCGGAAACGGCCAAGTGCATAGCCCAGCACTTCGCGCTGAATTGTTGAGTTCAGGAAGCGGTTTGCCACATAATAGAGCGCGAAGCACACAGATGTCTGCGCAAGGATGTTGAGCCACGGATTAGCAATGCCGACAAGCACAAGGCACTGAACCGCAGCCACAGCGCCCGAAATGACGGCATACGGAAGGATGTCGCCCACCACGTTGCGCGTCGGATAGCCTACGATGCGACCAGCCACAATCACGGCATAGACAAAGAACAGCGCCGACGCCACAAGCTGTCCCCAAATCATCGCCGTTATGCCCATGGGGATGGTCACCACGATGGCGACTATCATCAATGCGTCTTTGACCGATTCGTAGACCACAAGCGAGCGCGAACGCCCGAGTCCGAGGATGTAGTTGTTGATGTTGGTGGCAAGCACTATGAAGATGCCGCGCACGGCGAGTATCTGAAACAGGATTATGGCTTCATCCCACTTCGTGCCAAAAAGGATGTGGAATATCGGTTCGGCACACGTCGTGAGCAACAGCAGCAGAGGAAAGACAAGATAGGCGGTGAAGCGGTTCATCTTGCGCATGGCGCGCAGCAACCGCTCCCTGTCATCCTGAAAACCGCTGAGCACCGGCAGGAACGACGCCGTCAGTATCTGCGCTATCGACTGTATGCCCATCTTGCTCCATTTGTCGGCTTGCGTGTAGCATCCGAGTTTGGCAAGGTTGTAGTAAGCACCGATGATAAACGAGTAGGCGTTGAGCGACAATGTGTTGAGAAATGAGCACACCATCACTCCGCTGCCAACGGAAAACACCGACCGCAGCGACGCCATGCTGAACCCCGTGCGCGGAAGCCAGCCTGTTGTCGTCCACAGGAAGACCGATTTGACGGTGGCGAGCACAATGGTCTGCCACACGATTGCCCATGCGCCGTAGCCTTCCACGGCAAGCCAGATGCCCACGGCTCCCGACACGACAAGCCCCAGCGAGTTGGCTATCGCCACGCGCGCCATCGTCATCTGCTTCATCATGCGGTTGGTCTGCACAAGGGCGGTGGCGTTGATGATAAACGACAGGAACATCACCCTCGACAGGCTTATCAGACGCTGGTCGCCGAAGGTGTCGGCAATCAACGGCGCACACGCCCATAGGATGGCGTAGATGGCAATGCTGATGCCGAGGTTGAAATAAAAAACCGTACAATAGTCGGTTTCAGTAGGCGATTTTTTCTGTATCAGCGCCGCGCAGAATCCGCTGTCGACAAACAGTGATGCGAACGCCTGAAACACAAGCATAGCGCCGACCAGCCCGAAGTCTTCCTTCGAGAGCAGGTTGGCAAGCACGACGCCAGTGACGCCGTAGAACACCTGCGACGCGAATTTGTCGATGGTGTTCCACTTCAGCGTGCGCGCTGTTTTCAGTTTAAGTTCGGTTTCTTCCACGCGCCTATTCCCGGTTTACGACTGCCGGCTCCGGCACTTCCATCAAGTCGAGCAGACCGGTGCCGTTGTCGGTGGTTTCCGAGCCTTCGACGGCCTCTGTTTCCGGCTCATTGTCTTCAATCACGTCGGTGGTTTCTGTCTCGACGCCGCCCTCGAGCTGCACGATTTTCACATTCGACAGCTTGCTCTTGGTGATGACAGGTTTCCCGATATAGTACACTTTTCCTGAGCCTACGCCCTTCACGGAGAGCGTTTCTTTAGGGGCGCAACCTATTGCACCAGTGCCCATCAGCGTGCATTTCACGTGTTTCGCCGCCACCTCGTCGGCTTGAATCTCGCCGGTGCCCACATTCTTTATCGACAAGTTCTCACATTTGCCCGATGTTATGATTTTACCCTTTCCCGTGAGCAGTTTAAGGTTGATGTTGATAGCGTCGAGACCGTTGGCAATGATTGTGCCGTTGCCTTGAAGCTGTATGTCGATTTTAGCCCCAGGAGCCACTTTACGCAGCGTCAGGGTGCTGTCTTTTGTATTCTCTGCCTTGTACAGATACGACGAATAGACATAGACCGTAGGCAGTGTCTTGACAGTGATTGCCGCAGGGTCGAGCTGTATTTTCAGTCTGCCCTTCGAACGCTCTGCCATAATGTAGGATGTGTATTCCTTCTCGATGTCAAACGCCACGATGCCCACTGAGTCGGCATTGTTGGAATAGACCACGTTGATGCCGTCGTTAACCACCAGTTCGTTGAATTCGCCCACATTGATGGTGTGTGGAGTGGCATTTACCGCTGCCGCGCAGCAGAGGGTGATGATAGCCAAAAAGAATTTCTTCATAACGTCGCTTGTTTCTAAATATGTAAATAATCAGTTTCTATGCGTTGCAGCACGTCGTCGAGCTCTGCCCACGTCTTTGCCTGAAGCATTGCGATGCGCGTTTCCCTGAAATTGGGGATACCCTTGAAGAGCGGCGACGCGGCAAGATGACGGCGGATGTGGAGAATGCCTCTCAACTCATCGATGCCTTCGATGCTCTCCGCAATCTGGCGGCGGAGCAGCGCCATCTTCTCCGACGCCGGTATCTCTATCGCGGTGCCGTGAAGCAGATAGTGCTTCATTTCGCGGAAAATCCACGGAGCGCCTATCGAGGCGCGGCCCACCATCACGGCATCCACTCCATAGCGGTCAAAAGCCGTTTTCAAGCCCTCTGGCGTCGTGATGTCGCCGTTGCCGACAATCGGTATCGTGATGCGGGGATTGCGCTTCACCTCGCCGATAAGCGTCCAGTCGGCGTCGCCGGTATACATCTGGCTGCGGGTGCGGCCGTGGATTGTAAGCGCACGGATGCCGCAGTCCTGCAGCTGCTCGGCGAGCGTGGTGATGATTTTGTTTTCGCAGTCCCACCCCAGACGGGTCTTGACCGTCACGGGCAACTTCACCGCATCGACCACCGAACGCGTGATTTGCAGCAGCTTGGGCACGTCGCGGAGCATTCCTGCCCCCGCGCCTTTTGACGCCACCTTCTTCACCGGACATCCGAAATTGATGTCGATGACGTCAGGACCGGCCGCCTCGGCGATTTTTGCAGCCTCCACCATCGGTTCCACCTCCTTGCCGTAGATTTGTATCGCCACAGGCCGCTCGGCGGCGTTGGTGTGGAGTTTGCGGGTGGTGCTGTTGATGTTGCGCACAAGAGCGTCGGCCGACACGAATTCCGTGTAGACCATATCGGCTCCCTGCTCTTTGCAGATGAGACGGAACGACGGATCAGTCACGTCTTCCATCGGTGCCAGCAGCACCGGGCGCTCTCCCAAGTCAATTGTTCCTATCTTCATTCGCTTCTTTCGTTTTGTGTGCGCAAGTTACGCATTTTTATCTGTCTTTCCAACATTGCCGGAATTTGAAATGTTCATTCTTAATGTCCTATTTTCTGTCTGTTTTGTCGGTTGCGCGCAGACGGGCAAGCATTTCTGCAGCCGTCAGCAGGCTGACGGGATGCCGCCACCCGGGCGACAACTCGCAGAGCGGTGCCAGCACAAACTCGCGTTTGTCCATCCGTGGATGAGGCAGGACGACAGCGGCGGTGTCGACAACCTCATCGCCGGCATACACGATGTCGATGTCAAGCTGACGGTCGGCATAACTGCCGTCGGCATTGCGGTGGCTGGAGCTTCCCGCCTCGCGCTCGATGCGCTGGAAGATGTCGAGCAGACGCCCGACGGGCAAGTCGCTCTCAAACTCGACAGCGATATTGAAAAAGGGGTTATCAGACTGATAACCCCATGCTTCAGATTCGTATATGCTTGAGACTCGCGGGGTGCTGCCAACGCTGCGGGCTATCTCGTCAACGGCGCGGCGCAAGTTTGCCTCACGGTCGCCGAGATTAGTTCCGATGTTGACACTCACTGTCCGCATTGCCTGCGTTTACAGCGTTTTTGAAACCTCTACTTCTTCGTAGGCTTCAATCATGTCGCCTTCCTTCACGTCATTGTAGTTGGCGATGTTAAGACCGCAGTCGTAGCCCGACGACACTTCCTTGACATCGTCCTTGAAACGCTTCAGAGAGCCGAGCTCGCCCGTGTAGATGACAATGCCGTCGCGGATAAGGCGCACTTTGCTCGTGCGTTTCACCTTGCCCTCGCGCACCATACAGCCTGCAATCGTGCCGACCTTCGATATCTTGTAGGTTTGAAGCACTTCTGCCGTACCGGTAACCTCTTCTTTGAGCTCCGGCGAGAGCATTCCTGCCATTGCGTCTTTAACCTCCTCAATTGCATCGTAGATGATTGAGTAGAGACGGATGTCGACGCCATCGTTCTCTGCCAGACGGCGGGCGGCTACCGACGGACGCACCTGGAAGCCGATAATAACGGCGTCGGATGCGGCGGCAAGCGTAACGTCGCTCTCCGAAATCGCACCCACGGCCTTGTGGATTACGTTGACCTGAACCTCTGGTGTCGACAGCTTGATAAGCGAATCGCTCAAAGCCTCGATTGAGCCGTCAACGTCACCTTTGACGATAAGGTTCAACTCGTGGAACTCGCCCAATGCGCGGCGGCGGGCAATGTCGTCGAGGCCAGGCATACGACGGGTGCGCTCCTTGACCTCGCGCTGCAACTGCTCGCGGCGCGTGGCTATCTCGCGTGCCTCACGGTCGGTGTCCAGAATGTTGAACGTGTCGCCGGCGGTCGGCGCACCGTTCAGACCGAGCACCAATGCCGGTGCCGCAGGGCCTGCCTCCGTGATGCGCTGGTTGCGCTCGTTGAACATGGCGCGGATCTTGCCATAGCTTGTTCCTGCCACCATGATGTCGCCCACACGCAGCGTTCCGTTGCTCACAAGCACGGTTGCCACATAGCCGCGACCCTTGTCGAGCGACGACTCGATAATCGAGCCTGTTGCCTTTCGGTTGGGGTTGGCTTTAAGGTCTAGCATCTCTGCCTCGAGAAGCACCTTGTCGAGCAGTTCTTTAACGCCGATACCCTTCTTGGCTGAGATTTCCTGCGACTGATATTTTCCACCCCAGTCTTCCACGAGGTAGTTCATATTGGCGAGCTCCTCCTTGATTTTGTCCGGGTTGGCGGCAGGCTTGTCTATCTTGTTGATTGCAAACACGATTGGCACACCGGCTGCCGAGGCGTGGTTGATTGCCTCGATGGTCTGCGGCATCACGTTGTCGTCGGCGGCAACGATGATGATGGCGATATCCGTCACCTTGGCTCCGCGGGCACGCATTGCCGTAAATGCCTCGTGGCCCGGGGTGTCGAGGAACGTGATGCGGCGGCCGTCCTCAAGCTTCACGTTGTAGGCTCCGATATGCTGCGTGATGCCACCAGCCTCGCCGGCGATAACGTTGGCGTTGCGGATGTAGTCGAGCAGCGATGTCTTACCGTGGTCTACGTGTCCCATCACGGTCACAATCGGCGGACGCGGCAGCAAATCTTCCTCGGAGTCGGCCTCCTCGTTGATTGCCTCCGACACTTCCGCACTGATATATTCTGTCTTGAAACCGAATTCTTCTGCTACAAGGTTGATGGTCTCAGCATCGAGTCGCTGGTTGATGGAAACCATCACGCCGATATTCATACATGTGGCGATAACCTTGTTGACCGGCACATCCATCATCAGTGCCAAGTCGTTGGCTGTCACGAATTCTGTGATGCGCAGCGTCTTGCTTTCCTTTGCCTCCAATGCGGCTTCCTCGCGCTCGCGCTCTTCAAAAGCCTCGCGCTTCTCTTTTCTCCATTTAGCACTCTTCTTCTGAGGCTTGTTGGTGAGGCGCGCAAGTGTTTCCTTAACCTGCTTCTGCACGTCTTCTTCGCTGACCTCTGCCTTTATGTGGCGCTTGGCCTTGTTGTTCGGACGGTCGGCGTTCTTGTTCTTGTTGCGGCGGCTGTCGTTGTTGCCTCCACCTTGCTTCTGTCCGCCGGCTTGCTGTCCGCCCGGATGCTCAATGTCGACTTTCTCCTTGCCGATGCGTTTGCGTTTGCGCTTCTCGCTGTCGGCGTTTGCGCCTCCGTTGGCTTGTTTTTCCTTGGCGATGCGCTCTTTACGCTTTTCCTCCTTCGACTTCTTCTTCGGACGGGTCGACTGGTTGATGGCGTCAAGGTCGATTTTGCCGAGAATCTTAGGAGCGGCGATTGTTGCCACGACAGTCTTGATTTCGTTGGATTCCGAAACCTCAGGCGCTGCGGCTTTCGGCGCGCTCTGTGGCTGCGGGGCTGGCTTTGCCTCCACTTTCACCTCCGCCTTCTTAACCTCTTCCTTTACCTCTTTCTTTACCTCTGGTTTAGGTTCCGGTTTTGGCGCAGGTTTCGGTGCGGGCGCAGGTGCTGGCTTGGGCTCTGGCTTCTTCTCTTCAACGACAGGGTTGTTGTGCTTGTCGAGTTCGATTTTGCCGAGAATCTTCGGCTTCTGCACGGTTTCCACAACAGTCTTTATCTGCTCCGGCTTTTTAGGCTCTTGCGATGCCTTGTTTTTCACTTTGTCCTTCTGACGCTCCGAGGCATAGCGCTCCGACTTCGACTTCAAGTCTTTGTCGTTTTTAAACGCGCGCACCAGCATTTCGTGCTGCTCGTCGGAGATGCGAAGGTTCAGGTTGCCGGGATCGCCGACCTCCTGATTGTGTTTCTGCAGAAATTCCACCAGCGTAGGAATCCCCACATTCAAATCGTTTGCTACTTTGCTTATCTTTATTGGCATATTGCTTGTTAAGTTTCCTGTTGTTAATCCTCAAATTCCGCTTTCAATATATCGAGCACTTGGTCGACGGTGCTTTCCTCAAGGTCGGCTTTGTCGATTATCTGCTCGCGTGGCATGTTGAGGACGGCTTTTGCCGTGGTGCAGCCGATGCCTTTGAGGGCGTCGATAACCCAGCTGTCGATTTCGTCGCTGAATTCATCAAGATAAATGTCGTCGCTGTCCTCTGTGAAGCGGTAAACGTCAATCTGGTAGCCGGTCAGCATTGTGGCAAGCTTGATGTTCAAACCGCCTTTTCCGATGGCAAGCGACACCTCTTCCGGAAGCAGCATCACCTCGGCGCACTTCTCTTCCTCGTTGATGCGGATTGACGACACCTTGGCGGGGCTGAGGGCGCGGCGGATGTAGAGTTCGGGATTCGTTGTGTAGTTGATCACGTCGATGTTCTCGTTGCGCAACTCGCGCACAATGCCGTGGATACGGGAGCCTTTCACGCCGACGCATGCGCCGACCGGGTCGATGCGGTCGTCATACGACTCTACGGCTATCTTGGCGCGCTCGCCAGGGATGCGGGCGATGCCTTTAAGCAGGATGAGTCCGTCGTGAATCTCCGGCACCTCAATTTCAAACAGACGGCGGAGGAATTCTGGGCTTGTGCGCGAAATTATCACCTTCGGATTGTTGTTGGCGTTCTGCACTTCCTTGATGACGGCGCGGATGGTTTCGCCCTTGCGGTAACGGTCGCTCGGAATCTGCTCTTCCTTCGGGAGGATGAGCTCGTTGTGCTCCTCGTCAAGAACAAGCACTTCGCGTTTCCAGATTTGGTAGACCTCGCCTACTACAATCTCGCCTTCCATTGCCTTGAACTTGGTATAGATGGCGTCTTTCTGAAGATCGAGTATCTTGGATGCGAGCGTCTGACGGAGTGTCAGGATGGCGCGGCGGCCGAATTTCTCAAACACGATTTCTTTCGTAACGTCCTCGCCGATCTCGCATTCCGGGTCAATCTCGCGGGCGTCGGTAAGACCGATCTGCATGCTCGGATTCTCTACAGCGCCGTCGGCCACTACCGTGAGGTTTTGATAAATCTCGCAGTCGCCCTTGTCTGGGTTCATGATTACGACGAAATTCTCGTCCGATCCAAACATCTTTGCCAGCACGTTGCGGAACGATTCCTCCAACACGCTGATCATTGTGGTCTTGTCGATATTCTTCAGCTCTTTAAACTCCGAAAAGCTGTCTACCATGCTTATGGTTTCCTCTTTCTTTGCCATAATGTCTTAAAACTGGATTACGTATTTTGTATATTTTATTTCGTTATAACCGAAGCGGAGGTCTTCCTCCTGCTCCACCGGACGCTTGGCGCCTTCGGGTTTCACTTTCTTGACCACCGTAAGCACGAAGCCGTCGGCGTCGGCACTCTTGAGGATGCCTTTGAGCTTGCGACCGTCGGCGGTAAGCACTTCAACCTCGTTGCCTTCGTTCTTGTGGTACTGGCGCTCTACGCGCAGTGGCGATGTCAGTCCGGCTGAGCCGATTTCAAGTTCATAATCTTCCTCGTCGCGGTCAAACTCGCTCTCAACAAGTCGGTTAAGGCGGATACACTCATCTATGTCCACACTTGTGTCGCTGTCGATTTCCACCACGATGTTGTTGTCCTTGCTGATTCTGACGTCGACGAGAAAAAGGTCGGTGCCTTCCATTCCTCGCTCCAAGACTGCTGTCAGCGCGCTTTTGTCAATCATTCTTCAATTGTTGATGTATTAATAAAACAATGGAGAAGACTTCCGCCCCCTCCATTTCCGTCTGCAAATATACTTATTAATAGACAAATGCACAAACATTTAGTTTCAACGGCTCAAAAACTGTCTTATAATTAGCGATATTTAACACTGCCAAGCAAATTATACGTTTTTTTAGCATCCTCAACGCGTTTTTTTGACGTTCGCCTGGGATGCCTGTTCCGTTACCGCGGCAGTTGCCACTCATTCTGTGGGTTAAATAAGTTAAAAACTTGTTCCCGATGCTTGTTTCTCAAAGAAATTTCATATCTTTACGCAGTTTAGTAATAACCTAACCGAAAAAGAACAAAGAAAAATACAGAATACACATCATTTATTAACTTAAAATCTTTTTTATGAGAAAGTCTTTTAAACACATTCTGTTGGCTGGCTTGACCATTGCATCGACAGCCATGGCTATGAATGCACAGACTTTGACGCAGGACTGGAAGGTGACCGAGGGTCTGCCTACAGCCGGCAATGCCCGTTGGGGCATTGGTTTCGACGGAAAAGTCTACACCAACGACAAAAGCGTGCCTCAAATCATTGCTATTAATGCCGAGGGGCAAACCACTGTAGCAACAAGCGCTGTCGGCACAGCAATCTCTGTCGATGGCGCTGGGAACTTCATCGTAAACGCAGGCTTCCCTAACGCCGCTTCTTCAACAACGTTCAAGATTCTCCCTGCTGGAACAACGGAGATGATTGATTTGGCAGTCACTCTTCCTGAAGGCGTGAAAGCCGGCCGTCTGGACTTCTTGGGTCGCGCTGTCGGCAATGTTATGTCGGAAACAGGCGGTGCTTTCTACATCACTCCTGCCGGCTCAGGAAAAATTGCAAAAATCTTTGTTGCAAAGGGTGCTCAAGTCGCTGAAAAGTCAAAAGCTATCGCTGCTGGCATCGCTTGCGCTTCCGACGGACATGTTCAACCTGCCGACAACAATCCTGAAACCGACAACATCTTTGTGCGTCCGGCACGCACGCAAGCTTTCTTTGACGGCTTGACAAAGGTCGGAACGGCAAACACTACCGCTGGTGGCGACGCTGTCACTCTCGACGGAACTTTGTTCACATTCGAGCCTTGCGGAACAAACTACGTTGACGGCTTCCAGGTTGTGAACCGCACAACAAACGAGGTGGTTGCAACTCACGAAAACGAATTCTCGAAATCTGCCGCCGCTCCTAACCAGAACGCGATTTCTGTAGAGAAGGTAGACGAATACACTGCTGCAATCTACCAATACGTTCCTGGACAAATGGTTGCAAAGTACACATTCTCGTTGCCAAAGCCAAAGATGTATATCCTTGGACAAAATGAAGTAGGAGACGCATGGAATCCAACCAGCGGCATTGCGATGACTTGGGAAAGTGGAAATGTTTGGTCTGCAACCGTGACAACAGCTCCTGGTCGTGAAAATCTGGGTTTCGTGTCAGTTCTTGCTGAAAACAATGATGAAGGAGGTTGGACGTATGTCAACGGAAACCGTTGGGGCTTGGAAAATGATAAACAAGAAGGCGCTTTGGCAGAGAAACTTACAGTAAGCAAAAACAGCAACTCTATAAATGTGGGTGTCGGAACGTTCTTTATCCGTATGAATTTGGATGACAATACTCTTTACATTGCTCCTACAAAGCTTTATGTGATTGGAACATCCAACAAGGCGGAAGGTCACCACTGGGCACCAAACGACGACAGCTATATGGCGGAGAGCGATCCGGAAACTCCGGGCGTGTTCACGTTCGATCCTATCGACTTGAAGGTGGAAGGCAAGGCTGTAGGCGAAGAAGCTGAGGAAGATTTGGCATATTTCGCTTTTGTTACGGGTATTGACGCAGAATGGGGCCCAGTAAAAAACAGCCGTTGGTGTCCGAACAACAAAGATGGTGAATTGACCGACAACACTGATTTTACCGACTTCGGCAAGCATTATAATGGCGCATTCTGCATAAAAAATGGCGCTTACAAATTGACAGTCGACCTCAACACCAAGACCGTCAAGGCAGTCTATCTCACATCGTCGGGCGTTGAGCAGGTAGGTGCAGAGGCAGCAGGCGTAATTGCAGCCGACGGACAAATCCGCATTGTCGGCGACGCAGCGACAGTGTCGGTCTACAACGCAGCCGGTCAGGCAGTGGCAATCAACTCAGCAGAGCGCACGTTTGCAGTGGCACGTGGCATGTATGTAGTGGTTGTCGATGGCAAAGCAACAAAGGTTATCGTTAGATAGTTAAAACAACCTGATTATAGAAATTCGGCGCCGTGGGTCACCCACGGCGCTTCTTCGTGCTATAAAACGTTAAAAGGGGCACGGCATTGGGGGAAAATTGCTAACTTCGCAAAAATTAGCAAGATTGTGGACGTATTGTTGACTATACTCGGCGTGATGCTGCTTGGCTTGGGGCTTTACCTATGTGTCAGGCCTTATGTGCCGTCGGTGCTTGCCTCCTATGGCGGACTGTGGTTGCTGCAGTGGGGCGGACTGATGGAGGTGCCCACCGTCACGCTTTCTTATTGGGGCGTGATGGTTGTGATTGTGGTTACCATCAACTCCATGCAGCAGCCGGCGCTCACCAAAGCCACCCAGGGGCTGCCGCAGATGCTGATAACGTCGGTTGCCGGCATGCTTCTCGGGCTGATGATGGGCTACTATGCCTCGATGGTGATAGGCGCGGCTGTAGGCGCGGTTGCCGGCGGAGTGTTTTTCGCCCGTACACCCAAAGGCGCGGCATTGCGTTTCCCGTCGAAGCGTTTTTTGCAGTATGTCTGTGCCAAGGGCTTCCCCACGGTGATAAGCGTGTCGCTTACGGGCATCGCCATAATGGTTGCTGTGGCAGCCTACAATATGTCGCATTAAAGAAATATTTTTAACGAAGATGAGAAAGTTATTAGCGGTTATAATGCTGTTTGCCGGGCTGTGGGTTTGGGCAGGCGCAGTGCCCGAAAAGGGCAGGAAAGACACCAAGTTCCGTCCAATCGACGTGAATATGGACTCGATACGCGTCAATATCCAGAATCCGCGCTCAAACTACTACTACAAGCGGTTGTGGCGCAAGTATCAGAGCAACGACACCAACATGTCGCTCAAGGAATATCGCCATCTGTATCTCGGATATGTGTTTTCGGAGGACTATGATCCCTATCGCCAGTCGGAATTTTCAAAAAAGATACAGCCTCTCTACTATAAGAAGCACCACACTCCGGCGGAGTGCGATACGATAATCAAATATGCGGAGCTCTCGCTCGCCGACGATCCGTTTGACTTGAAGCAGATGGAGTATTACATCTATGTGCTCAAGGAGCGTCAGAAATACACCCGTGCGGCAATCATGCAGTCGCGTCTCAACAATCTTATCAAGGCAATCATGTCGACCGGCACAGGCACTAAGGAGAAGCCGTGGGTGGTGATCAGCCCGGTGCATGAGTATGTGATTACCAACGGCTTGAACTTCAAGGCGGCGGAACATCTGGAGTATGAGGGCGACATTGACTATATCAAGTTTGAGAATCCTAAAAGCGGCGGACCCGAGGGCTTTTGGTTTGATGTGTCAAACATCCTGAGGGTGCGTCAGCAGAAATTCGGCGACGAGTGATGGGCGAGGCGGCAATCAACAGATTAATCAACAGCCGTGTGCTCACGTGGCTCACAGCCGTTGTGGGCATCGTGGCGGCATACGCTATGCTGCTTTTCTTCGGCACGCCCTCCGTGCCGCCGGTTGAAGGCTTGTTTGGCGGCGGACTCGACCACCTGCTGCCGTCGGGCATATTGTCGTGGGCGGTGAATATGGTGGTGGTGTTTGTGGCGGCCGTGATGCTCAACTGGCTCAACAAGACCTACGTGTTTATCCGCGAGCACACGATGATGTTTGTCACCGTGTTTCTCTGCGCCACGCTGTCGAACCCCGTGGTGTCTACGTCGCTCGGCACGCCCACGCTGCTCGCGCTCGCGCTTGTGGTGTGCACATACGTGATGTTTGGCACGTTTCAGCAGCGCGACAGCCAGAGCGTGGCGTTTCTCATCACGATGATTCTTACGGTCTGCGCCATGCAGAGTTTTGTGTTCGCGCTTTATATACCAGTGTTTATCGTGGGATTTTTCCAGATGCGCATCTTCACGCTGCGCACGCTGCTCGCCGTGCTTGTGGGCATCGTGGTGCCCGTGTGGACGGCCACGGCGTTTGGATGGATCGACCCGGCGCAGTTGCGCCTGCCCGACCTGCTTGGCGGCATAGCCACGCTCCGCGGCGGAGTGGATGCCGGGCTGCTGCTCCAGCCGATGTTTATGGTGGCTGTGGGCACGATATTCGGACTCTCCAACGCGTTGACGCTGATATCCTACCGCCAGCAACTGCGTGCCTACAATGGGTTTATCAACGTGATGGCTGTAGCCACGGTGCTGTTTATGGTGGCAGACGTGAGCCATGCTGAAGCGTATGCGGTGGTGGCAAACATGCTTGCGGCGGTGCAGGTGGCGCATTTCTTCACCATCCGCAAGATGCCGAAGCTCTACATCGTGTTTTTCGCACTTATGGCTGTCTGCGTCGCCCTGTCGCCGGCGGTCATCTACAACCTGTTGAACTTATTGCAACTGATATGAGAATAATCGTTGAGGCAAACATCCCGTATATCAGGGGTTTGCTTGAAAAATTCGGTGATGTGGCATATTTGCCGGCGTCTGGAATCACAGCCGATGCCGTGCAGCGTGCCGACGCACTTTTTGTGCGCACACGCACCCGCTGCGACGCGTCGCTGCTCGACGGCAGCAGCGTGAAGTTTATAGCCACAGCCACCATCGGCACCGACCATATCGACCTTCAGTGGTGTCGCGGCGCGGGCATCGACGTGGCCAACGCCCCGGGATGCAACGCTCCAGCCGTGGCGCAGTATGTGCATGCCGTCATAGGCAGCCGCTTCGGAGGTGACGTGCGTGGCTTGACGCTCGGCGTGGTCGGTGTGGGACACGTGGGCGGCATCGTGGCGCGCTGGGGCGAGCGCCTCGGCATGCGCGTGCTGCGGTGCGATCCGCCGCGTCAGCGCCGTGAGGGAGGCGATTTTGTCGACCTCGCCACCGTGGCGCGCGAGGCAGACGTGATAACGTTCCACACACCGCTCACCCGCAGTGGCGCCGACGCCACATGGCACATCGCCGACAGCAGTTTCCTTGAAAGTCTCAGCCACTGCCGTCTGCTCGTCAACAGTGCGCGCGGAGGCATCGTCGACGAGCAGGCGCTGCTCAAAGCCGTCGACGGCGGAGAGATGGCGGTGGCAATCGACTGTTGGGAAAACGAGCCGCGCATAAACCCCGTGCTGCTCGTGCGCGCCTTCGTGGCGACGCCTCACATCGCAGGATATTCGGCAGAAGGCAAGCAGCGCGCCACGGCGATGGCTCTCGAGGCGTTTGAGCGTCACTATGGCGTGGCGGTCGACGGCAAGCCGCATCCAGCCGCTCCGCTGCTCGGCGCCGACGTAGACAGCGTCGACACGATTATGCGCTCCTACGACCCTCTCGCCGACACCCGGCGTCTGCGCGCCAATCCCGATGCTTTCGAGCGTCTGCGCAACGAATACCATCTCCGCGCCGAGGTGAGATAAGATTTATTTTGCAAAATATAGAATAATTATATATCTTTGTGGAAGATTGGGTGCATCACGTTGTACCACGAAAGATTAGATGATGAAGAAAGTGTCTTTACCGGCTGTCGTTGCCGGGCTTAACAAGGACATAGAGGCACTGCCTTCGATGCCGCGCGTATTGTAACGCCATCGGAGACTCTGCAGTTTTTTGATTACCTCGGGAGGCATACGCCTTGCCGGGGAATACGTGTTTAAACAAGACAGAATGAGCGAGAACTGGTATGTGGTCCACACTCAGCCACGAGGCGAGAAGATGCTGAAGGCTTTGCTCGACAGAGAGCCGGCGGTTGCCGACACCTATCTGCCGATGCGACAGCAGTTTGCCATCGTCGGCGGACAGCGCGTGAGCCGTATGGCGCTGACCATGCCAGGACTCGTATTCGTGCGCGGCAACAAGAACCAGCTTGTGGCGCTGCTGCGCGAAAAGAGCGGCGCGTCGCGTCTGATGGTCGACTCGTCGCGCAAGGAGAAAGACGCCATGGTGGTGGCAGACAGCGAGATGACAGCCTTCCGCCTGTTTAACGACAACACCGCCGGGCAACTGATGATGCTCCGCTCCCCATTCTGCAACTTCACATCTGCCGACCGCATACGCATCATGAGCGGTCCGTTTGCCGGCTACGAAGGCTATATCCGCGAAATCGGCGGCGACAACAAGCTGATTTTCAAGGTGGGATCGATGGCCATCGCGTTGTCTAACGTGATGCGCTACGACGTGGCGGTGGTCGAAAACCATCACGCCTCGACCGAGACGAGCCTGCAGCTGCGCATTGCCGACAGCCTGCGCGCGCGTCTGGAGGAGGCAGGACACGTCGACGACGCCTGCGACCGTCTGCGCGACATAATGACCGGTGCTGCCGGGATGCCCGCGGCGTTTACCGACGCCGACCGTGCCGAAGCCCGCTCGCTGGCACAATTCTGCGCCTCCGACCGCAAACGCATCGACAGCATCGTGGGCAACGCTCCGCTGCGCCGCTTCCTTACGCCCACCGCCGAGACAGGCACGCTCATGCATAAAGGCTTCGTTGAACACCGGTTGCCAGCCGCGCTCGGCGACGACCGCTTCACAGCCCATGTGGCGGAACATCCCGACCACAGCACAGCCGCCTGCTGGGGCGAGTTTGCCACGGCGATATGCGCCCTTGCGCCATCGCAGCGCACAGCCCTCATCGACAAGTTGCGACGCTACGGACTGACGGCATTCGCCTCAGCCGTTGAAGGCAGCGGACATACACGCTTCGAAGGCGCGATGCTCACATCCGCCACCCTCGCTCCCGAGGCACTTGCCGCGGAGGGAGCGGCAATCATCAGCGAGATTCTCGCCTCCGTGCGCGCACGCCGTTGGCGCACACTCCTCTACGCCGTCTGTCTGCGATGACGGCAGCGTCCGCACGCGCGGACATTCCAAAAAATGACTTCTACTTTTAATTACACAATTCAATGAAAGCATGTTTTATGGGTTTGGGCTATATCGGCCTGCCCACAGCGATTATTGCCGCCAAGCATGGCGTGCAGGTAACGGGTGTTGACATCAACCCCAAAGTAGTGGAAATGACAAACCAGGGACACCTCCACATCGTGGAGCCGGGCATGGAAGAAATGCTGCAGGACGTGGTGCGCTCAGGCGCTCTCCACGCAAGCACCACCCCCGAGGTGAGCGACGCATACTTCATGGTGGTGCCTACGCCGTTCAAGGGCAACCACGAGCCCGACATCTCATACGTCGAGGCTGCCACACGCGCCGTCATCCCATTCCTTAAGGAAGGCGACCTCTACGTCATCGAGTCGACTTCGCCGGTTGGCACAACCGACAAGATGGCGAATCTCATCTTCGAACTCCGCCCCGAGCTGCGCGGCAAAATCCATATAGCATACTGCCCCGAGCGCGTGCTGCCGGGCAACGTAATCTACGAACTGGTGCACAACGACCGCGTGATCGGCGGTATGGACGAAGCGTCGACCGACAAGGCAATCGCCTTCTACAGCCAATTCGTGCAAGGCACGCTCCACCGCACAAACTGCAAGACGGCAGAGATGTGCAAACTCACCGAAAACTCCTCGCGCGACGTGCAGATTGCCTTCGCCAACGAGCTGTCGCTCATCTGCGACAAGGCGGGCATCAACGTGTGGGAGCTCATCGCCCTCGCCAACAAGCATCCGCGCGTCAACATCCTGCAGCCGGGATGCGGAGTGGGCGGACACTGCATCGCCGTCGACCCATACTTCCTCACAGCCGACTTCCCCGTTGAGAGCCAGCTGATAGCCAAAGCGCGCGAAATCAACAACTACAAGGCATTCTGGTGTGCCGAGAAAGTGGAGAACGCAATGCTCCGCTTCGAACTCGAAAACCACCGCAAGCCGACAGTCGCAATGATGGGACTCGCGTTCAAGCCAAACATCGACGACCTCCGCGAATCGCCGGCGAAATACATCACAACAAAAGTGATGCAAAGCTGCAACAACGCCGACATCCTTGTCGTTGAGCCTAACGTGACGGAGCACAACGTGTTTAAGTTGACGGACTACCGCGAGGCATACGACCGCGCCGACATCGTAGTCTTCCTCACTGCCCACGACCCATTCAAGACGCTCCCCCGCCGCGACGACAAAATCATCCTCGACTTCTGCGGAATTTATAAGTAGACATGCTTCAACATAAGCACCTTAGGTCTAATACCACAACACATTTTTTACACAATGACAGATAACACATCAAACAACAAGCGCATAGCGAAGAACACCTTGATGCTTTATGTCAGGATGTTAGGAATGACAATTATTGCATTCTATACGAGTCGTGTCATATTGCAAGTATTGGGTGTAGAGGATTTTGGAATTAATAATGTTGTGGCTGGATTCGTTTCGATGTTGGCTTTCTTTACGGGGAGTCTATCTAATGCATCGCAACGATACTTAAGTATTGGTCTTGGGGGAAAAAACATTGAAGAAACGACATCGACTTTTAGGCAAAGTTTTACGTTAATGCTTGTTTTTTCAATGCTTGTTTTGGTCTTAGGTGAAACGGTTGGACTATGGTTCGTGTGCAATAAATTGGTGATACCACCATCTCGTTTAAATGCTGCATTATGGATATACCAATTCGCTTTGGTTTCAACGATATGTTCCATAAATCAAGTTACGTTTATGGCTGCGATTGTGGCTCGAGAAAAGATGGGAGTTTATGCATATTTGGGAATTTTTGAAGCCGTTGCGAGATTGATAATTGTTCTTATATTGCAAAGGTTTTCAAATGTAGACCATTTGATATTATTCGGATTTCTGACAGCGCTTGTGTCAATGTTGACATTTTTGTGTTATGTTTTATATTGTATCCTAAAATTTCCAGAGGCTAAATGCAAAATAAAGTGGAATAACCGATTAGTAAAGGATATGAGCGGATTTATTGGCGCTAATCTTTTTGGCTGTTTTGCATGGGCGGCGGGACTTCAAGGCATAAATATTATTTTGAATATGTTTTTTGGTCCGATTGTCAATACTGCAAGAGGAATAGCAATTCAGGTAAATGGTATCGTTGCGCGATTTACAGAAAGTCTGATGACTGCAATGAAACCTCAGATATTTAAATCTTATGCTTGTGGAGATTTGATATATATGAGGGTGCTCATAGAAAAAAGTTCAAAATATATGTCTTTTTTAGTTTCCTTTCTATCTATACCGATAATGTTTGAAACGGAATATTTGCTTAATTTATGGCTTGGACAGGTTCCTATGTATTCTGTAGATTTCGTTCGTTTGGTTTTGATTGATCAAATGATATATATATATACTCCTCCTCTTTGGATTGCTGCGAATGCTACAGGTAAAATTATGAGGACTCAGGTTTGGGGTCGCATATTGTCTTTGTTGGCGTTACCGATTAGTTATCTAATCCTTTTAAAATATAGTAATCCTTTGATTCCTATGATTATACTCATTGTTGCAGAATTTGGGTATTGGTTGTATTGCTTGTTTGATATTAAAAATCAGTTAAATCTTAATTTGTTAATGTATTGTAAACGAGTCGTGTCCCCTACAATTATTTTCATATTTATGATAGCAATTATAAACTATGCAATAACTAAAATATATCCAGTTAATGATTTATACCGGTTTCTAATGGTTTGTTTTTCAACAGTTGTAATTGGTGGAATCTGTTGTTATGTGTTGTCTGATTGTGAAGAAAAGAAGGTGATACATAATATGGTTAAAAAATATCTGTAAAGTTATGTGTTCTTCATTAGTTTCTGTTTTAGTCCCGATTTATAATGTTGAGAAATATATTGAGCGATGTGCGCGTTCGATATTTGAGCAGGCATATGAGAATTTGGAGATAATATTTGTAAATGATTGTACTCCTGATAATAGTGTTGGCGTATTGCGAAAGGTGCTTGCGGAATATCCAAAAAGAATTGCTCAAACTCAGATAATTAACCATGAAAAGAATCTTGGCTTGGCTGGCGCACGATTGACAGGTCTGAAGGCTTCGACAGGGAAATATATTCAAAACATAGACAGCGATGACTACATTGACAAGAATATGATTTCTGAGATGGTTGCATTGGCAGAGCGAGAAAATGCAGACATTACAATCTGTGATTTTATGGATGTTTACACGAATAAAAAAGAGCATATTTATGTGAATCCTCCTCTTGACCCATTGAGGTGTATGGAAAGCGTCTTGGTTGGAATTGTGCATTCGTCTGTATGCAATAAATTAATTCGTAGGGATTTGTATGTTGGGAACAATATATATCCAATTGTCGGCTTGAATATGTTGGAAGACTTATCGGTGATGTTCAGGATGTTGTATTTCGCGAAAAAAATAGCATACACATCATCTCCTTTTTATAATTATAATTTAACGAATGTTCAGTCGTACACATCGAACGCCTACAATGCTAAAAATCAGGAAAATATGTTTCAGCTAGCAAAGTTGTGTCAAGATTTCTTGCAAAAAAACAAATGTACAGAATCTATAAATCGGGCTTTTGGTTATAGTCTAGCCAGAATATACTCTGGTTTTGCATTGTATGGAGATTTGGCTTTTTTGGATAAAAACAAGGGGTTATTTGGGTCGGTTCATATAGATGCCATAAAAAACCATCCCAATATGCCACGAACCATAAAGAAAGCAGGGATATATAAGTATAGAGGAGACAAGAGGCTCTTGTTCCTAAGATTACGAGGGCAAATTAAATATTTAGCGAAACGAATATGGCATATGTTTGGTTAAAATTGTGTGTTTCTTAGATATCAATATAATCTTTGGATTCAATGGCTCAACTTTCCTTATTTCAATATCTTTTTGACATAGTGTTGTGGTGTGGATTTCTTGCATCCAATGTTCGATATTTGACATCAAAAGCCATAAATTTTCGAGGTTATGGACAAGACAATAATTATGTGCCTCTGTTTGTCTTCTTGCTTGTGTTTTGCACATTCGCCTTTATTGGTGGTGATTATTTCAATTATCAGAGCTTGTATAAATCCAGCACAAGCCTAAGCGCGGGAGCGTCGGGGCAACATTTAGAAGCCTTTTATATATGGTTGATTAAAGTGCTGCCGACAAATTTCTTTGTATGGAGGTTTGTTGTATGGGGATTGGCTTCAGCACTGATGGTAGCAACATACAAGAGGTTTAGAGTGCCAGCAAAAGTGGCAAGTATGGTGTTCCTGCTCGTTATCTCTGTGGTGTTTGCCTCTTTCCGAAACACTCTCGGATTTGTAGTATTGTTCTTTGGCTCTACATTCCTTTTTTGTCAAAAAGGGAACAAATTATTAAATTATATAGTCTTTGCCATATTTATTGTCTGCTCTCTGTTTCTGCATAGGAGTATGTTTATTTTTGCCGCATTGTTCTGTCTCGCGCTAATTCCTATAGGAAAGAAAACATATTTGTTGTCAATCGTGTTGTTTCCAGTCTTATATAAATTGATAGACAACTATGCATATCAACTGCTTGGTTCGTCATTGGCTTCGGAAGATGCAGCAACGCATGGAGTTGGATATCTTGAGTCAGACTTCCGGGTAGACACTACATTGATTGGATATGTGCAGCTGCTTATTTGGCGACTTCCAATTTATGTGATTTTGATCTATTCAATAATCAAGATATATTTCAGGCAACAAGACGTGACATATGCAGTGAAAACATATCTGAATGGAACATATTTTCTTGTTTACATATCTTTGCTGTGGCAAGGTCAAGAGGTTTCGGCTTTTTTGACAAGCAGATTTAATGATTCAGCAATGTTTTTTTGTGCAGTCTTTTTGGCGATGTATATTCCAACGCAGCCTAAATCAAAATTGTTGAAGCGGTGTCTTTGTGTGTTGCTTATCGCTAATTTATACAATTTTGCATATACCGTTTATAAAATATTATGAAAATTTTTGAGATAATACCGCAGTTGAGTTCTGGTGGTTTAGGGTGATTTATCCCAAACACAATAGGATGTTATTGTTAATCCTGTTTAGTTGTTCTTATCATATTGTCAGACGATATTTTTATGGAGGCGCAGTTGCATCAAGTGTGCCGTTGGAGATTTTTTATACCCCATTGCCCAATCTGATAGCGGATTTTTGGGGAGCGTAGTGAATTTAAATAATATGAAAATATTACAAGTTATTCCAGATCTGGGACTCGGCGGAGGAGCTGAGGTTATGTGTCAGTCTCTGTCAAAGGAGTTGTTAAAAGAACGAGGCAATGAGATTGTTGTTGCCACATTGTTTAGTTGGCAGACAAAAATTACGGACGATTTAGAAAAAGAAGGGATATCTGTTTATTTCTTAGATAAAAAACATGGTGTGGACTTATCATTAGTGCCTAAGTTGTATAGAATCATCAAAAAGCATAAGATTGACGTTGTGCATACGCATCGGTATGCGTTGCAATATGCAGTTCCTGCAGCGATAATGGCTGGCGTAAAGATGCGAGTTCATACGGTTCATAATGTGGCGGACAAAGAAATGGGGAAGAACAAAAGATTATTGGCAAAAACCTTTTATCGATTCTTCCATGTTGTTCCTGTGGCCATTAGCCCGATTATTAAAGATTCAATTTCATATGAATATAAATTGAAGGCGGAAAAGATTCCGATGATTTATAATGGAATTGACTTGGCAAAGTGCAAGGAGAAGAAGCTGTATGATTTGTCAACTCCAGTAGAAGTCGTTCATTTGGGAAGAATGACCAACCAAAAGAATCAGATGGAAATTTTCAAGGCGGCGTCAATATTAAAGGACAGGAATCTCAATATTCACTTCTCTCTGTACGGAGAAGGAGAATTGGAGAATGACTATAAAAGAGAGGTCTTACGAATGAAATTGGAGAATGAAATTTCATTTTGTGGGTTGAGCGATAATATTTATCCAATATTACAAAAGGCAGACATCTTTATTCTGCCATCAAAATACGAGGGGATGCCGATCTCATTGATTGAAGCGATGGGTTCGGCTTTACCGATAATTGCATCCAATGTTGGCGGAATCCCGGATATGATTTCCGATGGTGAGAATGGGATAATTATTTCACCGAATGCAAATGATTTGGCGGATGCAATATCAAGATTGATAAAAGACCAGGACCTTCGTCAGATATTGGGGCATAAAGCAAAACAAGACTCGAATAGATTCTCGTCATATTTTATGGCTCAAGAATATTTAAATGTTTATAGAGAAAAGAGAGAATGATGAATAGGATACTGATTGTTGGGGATGACCATCACAATACGTTGGGAGTTATAGAGAGTTTCGCAGAAAAAGGATTGAAGTCCGACGTTATAATCTTATCTAAACATAAGCACTCTTATGTGCTTAAAAGCAAAAATGTTGAGAGGGGGTGGTTGTTCCATCGCGATGCCGATGTGCTTGAGTGTATGTGCGAAAATTTTCGGGATTCCGAGAATAAGACAATTGTAATTGCAACCAATGATATTTGTGCAGTACTCCTTGATGACAATTATGGTTTGTTGTCGGAGTTTTTTATTTTGCCCAATACAAACAATCCAGGGCGGCTTTCGGCCACAATAAGTAAAGAGAATATGTCTGGGTTAGCCAGAAGCGTCGGGATGGATGTGCCTAAAACATGGGTGGTGAATGATGCAAATATTCCAGAAGATATTGAATACCCGTGTATAACAAAGGCAATATCAAGTGTGGCTGGGTCAAAATCAAATATTTTGATTTGCCAGACAGAGCAAGAATTGAGGCAATTTTTATCTGCCCAGAATCACTGTCCGACGATTCAAGTGCAGAAATTTGTTGATAAGGAGTATGAATTTCAATTATTGGGATGTTCATTGGGGTATGGTAAGGAAATCTTAATCCCTGGGCGAACAAATATAATTCGTCCGAATGGAATAGACAATACGTTCTTTTTAAAATTTGATAGAATTGAAAAAAGATTAGAACCTTTGGTTGCAAATGTTCGAACATTTATTGAGAAGACGGGGTTTCAGGGACCATTTAGTGTTGAGTTCCTCCATGATAAAAATGGGAAAGATTATTTCACAGAGATGAATTTTCGGAATGATGGTAATGCTTTTTGTGTCACAAAGGCCGGGTTTAATGTGCCGTATATTTATTATCTATATAATGCTGGGGGAGATTATAAATCTGAGATACAGAATTCGACTGTTAAAACAACATATTTAAATCCAGAGGTTTCGTATTTCTCAAATTTTTTGTCGGGAGAAGTCGGATTCCGTGAATGGTTTAATAATCTAAGGAAAACGACATGTTGTACGACTCTATTTAAGAATGATGTAAAGCCTTTTGGCTGGTTCTTGATAAATGGATTGAAACATACTTTGGAGAAAAAATTCAGAGCAGATGGAGATAATTGATAAAGGTGAGTTCTATCAATTCAATTTATCCTCTTGTATCAG
>OMBR01000236.1_pt1 | contig 32763 bp, 28 predicted proteins | sample 1674041 | NCBI WGS metagenome assembly OMBR01 (sample SAMEA103958138, study PRJEB25191) | human gut metagenome | biome: human-associated habitat [ENVO:00009003]; feature: intestine environment [ENVO:2100002]; material: feces | place: Germany | collected 2013/2015
CCGGGGACACAAGGATTTTCAGTCCTTTGCTCTACCAACTGAGCTATGGCACCTTGCGTTTGTTTGCGAGTGCAAAGGTATTGCAAATTTTATTACTGTGCAAATTTTTTTGATAAAATTTTTGCGCATAAATGAAGGGGAGATAGCAAAAAAGGCTGCATCTCGTTGAGATACAGCCTTTTTCTTTGATGTTCGGTGGATTTTATTTTTTCAAAATCACTTTGGTTGTCGTCACGTTTTCACCAGAAACGACGCGCACGATGTATACGCCTTCAGGATTTCCTGCGATGTCGATTGTGCTGTCGTTGCCGAAGCGAGCCACAACGGCGCCAGCCACATTGAGCACGTCAACACGGTCGTAGGCTCCGTCGATGTTGAGGATGCCTGTCGTCGGGTTCGGGTACACGCGGTTTGAGCCGTTTACCACAACGCTTACCGCAGAGCCGTCGGTTACGACAAACTCCGTTTCAACCAGCGGAGAAGCCTCCGTGTGGAACAACGCTTTCACGCCGGCGCGGTGTGTGCCGTTCTGCAACTTGTCGAATGTAAACGAGCGTTCAGCCTGTTCCGCCACCTTGTTGCCGTCGAGGTAAACCTCAAATTTGAGGTCGCCACGGATGTTGTCGGGGTCAACGCCGTCAGGCAGCTCGTAGCCGACAAACACATCGTCGACCATCATGAACAGCAGATAGTCGGAAACGCAGTTGATAGCCACATATTTTGCTTCGGCAGGCACAGTGTAGCGATACTCTGTCCATTCGCCCATTGGGAGCTCCACCGGGTTCTCGCCGTTGAGCCATTTGAAATTGTCGGCGGCTTTGCCTGTTGTCGAGTATCCTGCGTTCATCTTCTCGCGGCCGTAGTCTTCGTTGAAGCTCTTTGCGAAGAATTTCAATGTGAAATCCTTTGCAAACGACAATTCGGGGGAAATGATGAAGTCGTTGTTGTAGACGCTGCTGTTTTCCTTTGCAAACGAAGCGAGGAACTGCTTTCCGCTGTGCGGACGGATGCCCTCGTTGATTACTCCGAGCACGGGGTCGGTTTCATACGGATTGAACACCTGGAATGCCATTTCCGCGCCGGCGTTAGGATAATTCACGCCGTCGATAGGAATTGTGGCTGTGTGGCTGTCGTCGATATATGTCCAACCGATGATTCCCGGCGAGTTGACGGCGAATGCCTCATGGCCTTCAAAGTCGTCAAACAGATAGTTCGGCGTGTTCCATACAAACTTGCGCTGGCCCGCAGTGCTTGTCTTCGACACCTCGAGCCCGAACGGATCCACGCGGTATTCGTCAAGAACGGCGTTGACAGTCGCTGTCTCGCCCTTTGTGGCGTCGTGCTCGGCGGCAAATGTCGTAAATCCGGGCTTGCTTACCGTCACGTTGTACACGTCGCGCCAAACCTCGCCAAGCGACAGTTTGCCGTCGGCGCCCACGGTTCCGGTATACTCGTTTCCAAACGTCTGACCCTTCAGAGCCACAGCGGCGCCGTCAGCCTCGTTTGTTGGAGTGGATGTGCTTACGGCAACGTTGAGCGGCAACGTCATGTTGCAGTATTCAACAGCCGACAGACGCGCGTTGGAGGCGTCGTTGTCGCCATACACGGCCTTTACGGCATAGCGGTAGCCACCATAAGGGAGCGTAGCCCATTGCGCGTCGGCAAGAGTGCGCTCAGCCAATGGCGCGTCGGAGAGTTTTGTCCATTTTGTCTGGTCGTTGGCGTCGGTGTCGGCAAGGCGGTACACCTCATATTTCGGAGCAGCCACCTGAGGCAGCCCGGCGTCGGCTACAGCCACGCCGGTGGCGCGGATCATGAGCGGACGGTTGATGTTGTGCTCCTCGACATAGGTGAATACACCAGTCTTATAGTCGTCGCTGAAGCAGTTTTCGCGCTCTGCGAACGGATATTCATCGGTAGCCTCGGCGATGCCCAGTCCGGCATGTCCCTCGGCGCTTATTGCAAGCATATATCCGCGCGGTGCCGTCAGCTCGGTCGGGAATACAAACGTGTTCCACTCATTGTCGACGTTGGCAACGTTCTCGCGGCTGAACAGCACGGTTGAGGTGGGGTTGCCGTCGGTGTCGAGGTCGAACACAAAGATGTTGACAGACTTATGCTCCTGTAGGTATTTGTCGGTAAACCACGACATCGACGACAGAATTGCCGGAGTGCGGTAAACGGCTCCATAAACGCTGTTTTTCGTGCCATTGATGTTGCCGAGACGACCGTCGTAGATGCCGCTGTCGTGGCGATATTCAGTGAAGTCGGCAGGCGTTTCCCAAGCCACGTTTGCAACGCTCTTGGTCGACGTTACAGTGACTTTCGCAGGCGACAGGCGTTTTGCTGTCATAGCCACATCGCCGAGAGCGACGGTGTTTGACTCTGTCAAGACGATTTCTTTCTCTGCGTCGTCCATCATGTAGCGGTGGATGCTGACTGTCACTTTGTCGATGGCTGCCAGCTGCTGGAATGAGAATGTGCCGTCGGCGGCAGAAACCGTCGTGACGGTAGAGTAGCCCTTGGCGGTGACGGAGCCTCCCTCAATCGGGTTGCCGTCCTCGCTCACGAGGCGTCCGCTGATGTCCACGTTGCGCAATTTCTGGATTTCAACAGGCAGGTTGGTTGTCTTGCCCGCCTCAATATTAACCTTTATAGTTTTTGAGGCATAGCCGTCGGCTTCAATGAGGATGTCATATTCGCCGGCTTCGATTTCACCGAAGTCAAACGAGCCGTCGGCTTCGGTGATGCTTGAAATCTTAAGACTCTCGATATACACCACCGCATTCCCGATAGGGTTGGTGCCGTCGGTCACCGTGCCCTTCAGCACACCGTTTGTCACTGCCGTGAGCTCCACGTCGGTGACATAGAGAATATATCCGTCGGGAGCCTGCGAATGGCAGTAGAAACCGATGTTGTAGTTGCCGTCGGCGGCAATTGCCGGGAATGTCACCTCATACTGATGCATGTCGTAGGTTGCTACCTCGAAGTCGCCGAGCTTGGTTGTCATAGCCTCCACTGTCTTGCCCTGACCGAGATACACTGCCACGTGTTCGGGGTATGACTCGTCGTAGGATTTTGCGTTGAAGCGTAGACGATACTGCACTCCGGCGTTCAAGGCGATTGGCGAAGAAATCAACCAGTCGTCGGCAGATGTCTCATAATCCTCGTTGGCATAATATTTGGCGGCGGCAAGCGTAGTCTCGCGCTCCCAAGTGTAGTAGTCGTTGTTGGCGTCGATCACCGTCCACAATCCGAAATCGCCGTCGGTCTTGAACGAGCAGGTGTAGGGCACGGTGATTGCCGGACCGGCAGCCACTCCGTTGGTTTTCGCCTTTCCGCCATTGCCGTCGGCAGTGTAAGCCTCGATTTCGTAAGAATAAGTGTCCAGTTTATCGACGGTGTCGGAGCATGACGTAGCCGTCAGGTTTTCAGCGACCATAGAGCCGTCGGTCAGTCGCTTCACGCGGTAGCGCAGCGATGCCTGGTCAATCCATCCTCCGTTTTGTCCGGCAGTCGGCGCTGTCCATTCCACTTTAAGCGTAGTGTCGTCAATCTTCGACACGGTTGCCCCTGTAGGAGCCACCGGCGTGTCGTGTCCGATGTATGCGGTCTGTTCCGCAGGCTCGCCGTTGCCCTCGGCATTTACGGCAAACACTTTGTATTCGTGGCGGCCGCTTGTAGGCACATTCGCGTCGGTCCATGACGACTGCGCGCCAGGAGCGGCGTCGGTCACGGAGCCCGCCAAAGAGTTGTCGCGGAAGATGTCGACGCGGGTTATCGTAGTGTTGCCCTTCTTGTCGTAAGTCTGAGTGGGGTTTGTCCACGAAAGCGTTGCGCTCAGCGCGCCCTCGGCAGCCGGAGTGACAGTCAGTCCCTCGATGGCGGCTGGAGCCTTGTCGGCAGTGCGCACAAACGGGATGTGGAGACCCACCACCTGCGCGTTTTCGCTGATTGTGCCGGTGCGCTCAGAGTTGCCGTCGGCAGTGTTCACAACCGTCAGGAATCCCTCCTCGTAGATTGTGTTGGCTGCCCAATACAGCGTTTCGGTGCTGTGGTCGAACTCCATTGACTGGAAATATTCCGCCGGCTCCTCATAAGTGTAGCCAATCGACTCGAGGTCGCCGTTTGTCTTGTTTATCTTGTAGAGATATCCGTCGTCGCCCTTTATGGCATACAGCTGTCCGTCGTAGGAGCATGCAAGAGCCACAAACTTCTCGGCGAGCGTTGCCACATTCTGCACGTCGCCGTTTGTGAGGTTTACGGTTACAAGCGTCGACACCGTAGACGAGCCCACGTTTGCAAGGGCATACATGGTCTGGGTCGAATAGTCGAACGTCATGTCGGCAAACAATGCGTTTAGGCGGCTGTAGTCGGCGATTCGGGTAAACGCTCCGGTTGTCAGGTTCACCGTGCCGAAATCAACAGGCGCGGCATAGTCGCCCGGAGTGTAGCGGTAAACGTAGTAGACACCGTTGGCTGCCGCACCGGCGCATGCTTGATGCTCTGCGTCAAACGGAAACAGCACGTCGACCGTCGATGGGTCGCCGGCATTGAAGCGGCAAACGCCATACTGCTGGTCGCTCGGCGCATGCTCCACATAGCGCAGCCATCCGTAGACCGTCGGCGACTTGTCGGCGTCGGCTTTGGCAACCTGACGGGCAGGCGCAGTGCGCTCTTTCTTGATGCTTTTGCCTGTGCGCTCTATCACAGATGAAGTGGCGGCCGTTGCCCCCACTGCAAGTGTCAGCACGGCGAAAAGCACGAATAATAATTTCTTTTTCATTGAAATCTTTGTTGATTGTTGCTGATTGGAAAAAACTCGGACACTGCCCTGAAACAGATTTCATGGCCAGCGTCCGATTTTATAGTATCTGATTGATTGACACCTATGTTACACTGTGAGGATTTCCTTTTCTTTTGCAGCGAAAACCTCGTCGATTTTCTTCATATAGTTGTCGTGGATTTTCTGCACTTTTGCCTCTGCGTCTTTCTCGACATCTTCAGGCATACCGTTTTTCACGGCTTTCTTCAGACCGTCGATTGCGTCGCGGCGGGCGTTGCGCACAGAAATCTTGGCTTGCTCGGCCTCTCCCTTCGACTGCTTTACAAGAGCCTTGCGGCGCTCTTCGGTCAATGGAGGAATCGACAGGCGTATCACCTCACCGTTGTTTTCCGGAGTGATTCCTATCTCAGAATTGATGATGGCTTTCTCAATCTCCTTAAACATTGATTTCTCCCACGGGGTAATCACGATTGTGCGTGCGTCGGGCACTGAGATGTTTGCCACATTGGAAACCGGCGCAGCGCTTCCGTAATAATCCACTTTGACACCGTCGAGAATTTTTGGGTTGGCCTTGCCGGCACGGATGTGGGCGAGTGTCTCGTCGAGATACTCAACTGCCATCTCCATCTTTTCCTCAGCAGGCTTGATGTAAGTGTTGACGTCGTTCATTTTTTGATTGTTGTTTTATTGTTTTTAAATTTTTATTTCTGATAAACCAATGTGCCGATAGGCTCTCCCTCAATCACTTTCTTGAGGTTGCCTTTGGTGTCCATGTCAAACACCACGATCGGCAGATTGTTCTCCTTGCACATCACGGTTGCCGTGAGGTCCATCACCTTCAAGCCGCGCTCGTAAATCTCATCGTAGGTGATTTCGGTAAACTTCTTGGCTGAAGGGTCTTTTTCAGGGTCGGCGGTGTAGATGCCGTCCACACGCGTGCCTTTGAGCATCACGTCGGCTTCCACCTCGATGCCTCGCAGAGCCGAGCCTGTGTCGGTGGTGAAGAACGGGTTGCCCGTGCCGCACGAAATTATCGACACCTTGCCTGCCTTCATAGCGTCTATGGCTTTCCACTTGCTGTAGTGTTCGCCGATCGGGAACATATTCACGGCGGTGAACACCTGTGCCGGCTGTCCTATCTTTTCAAGGGCGGAGCATAGGGCGAGAGAGTTGATCACAGTGGCAAGCATACCCATCTGGTCGCCTTTCACGCGGTCAACGCCTTTGGCCGCGCCTGCCAGTCCGCGGAAGATGTTGCCTCCTCCAATCACGATGGCAATCTCAACTCCGGCTTGCGCCAACTCCTTGATTTGCTCGGCATAATCGCCCACGCGCACGGGGTCGATGCCATAGCCTTGAGCGCCCATCAGCGACTCTCCGCTAAGTTTCAGCAGGATTCTCTTATAACTTGTTCTCATTTATTTTGATTCTTTATTTTGTTCTTCTTCACAAATTTAGTTACTTTGTCGTTAACAACAAATTTTTGGCAACGATTATTGCTATGGACAACAAATTTTTTAGATTTTTACTCGCCGTTGTTTGCGTGATTGTCTTCTCGATGCCGGCGGCGGCAGAGGTGAGTTTGTCGACAATCCGGGAAAAGGCCGACCGATTCTATCAGCATGAGGAATGGGCGAACGCTCTCGCTATGTTTCGCGCCATTCTGGAGCGCGAGCCTACCGACATGCAGACCTACGGACGCTCGGTGACTGTCTATGGCGCAATCAGCAATCCCGAAGAGCAGATGGAGCTGCTCGAGGCAACGCAAAGATACGCGCTGCCGCTCGACAGTCTGTTTGACGAAGTGAGAATATCGGCGTTTGAAATCGGACGCCCCGCCATCCTTGAGGATTTCATGATTCTCGTAAAGGAAAAACAGCCGTGGCTGAAACGCAACATCAACATCCGGCTGGCGCGGCTGTATGATTCGCGCAACAATGCCGAGAAAATGATTGAGATGAGCGACACGCTGCTTGCCGTCAACCCCGACGATCCGTCGATGCTCCGCATCAAGGCACGCGGATACATGCTGCTCGACCGCTACGATGAGGCGGTGGCTGTCTACAAGCGCATAATCGGTCTCAATCCGAAGGATGTCGACGCGATGCTCAACATCGGGGTCTACTATTTCTCGGAATTCGACACACGCAAGCTTGCGCATTCTTCACCGGAGGCCGACGAAGCCCGGAAATATCTCGGCATGGCATACCGTCTGAATCCAACCGAGCATCTCCGCTCGATGCTCTACCGTCTGAACGGAGGAAAGTGACGATGCTGCGGGTGTGCCCGATGCGTGGATTGTAGTAACCTTTTTACGGATTCTTCCGCGTCCGTCTTGACGCAGAAGGCAAATATGTTTATTTTTGCAGCAACAAAAAAACAGTCTGCCTTATGGATACGGAAATCCTTCAAATCAACACGATAGACAGTTACAACAGTTTGTTCGGACTGGAAACACGCCATCCGTTGGTGGCTGTTGTCGACCTTGCCGACGCCACACGTTTTCCCTCCCATTTCACAATGAATTACGGCATATATGCCTTGTTTCTGAAACAGACGCGCTGCGGCGACATCCGCTACGGGCGCCAGACCTACGACTATCAGGAAGGCACGGTCACAAGTTTCGCTCCGGGACAGGTGGTCGAAGTCAATATGGAGCCGGGATTCAAGCCGAAAGCTCGCGGACTGCTTTTCCATCCCGACCTTATACGGGGCACGTCGTTGGGGCAGGGCATCAAGAACTATTCGTTTTTCGACTACTCTTCGGCTGAGGCGCTGCATCTCAGCGACGAGGAGAAGGTGCTGTTCAGCAACTGTCTTGACCAGATAGCAACTGAAATCGAGCGGCCCATCGACAAGTTCAGCCGTCGCCTGATTGCGCGCAACATCGAGTTGCTGCTCGACTACTGCATGCGTTTCTATGCCCGGCAGTTTGAGACTCGTTCCGTTGTCAACCACGGAGTCCTTGCGCAGTTTGAAACGCTTCTCGACGAATATTTCGCAAGCGGACGCACGCAGTCGGAGGGGCTGCCGTCGGTTAAGTTTTTTGCCGACAAGGTGTGTCTGTCGCCAAACTACTTCGGCGATTTGATTAAGAAGGAGACAGGAAAGACGGCGCAGGAATACATACAGGACAAAATAATTGCGCTCGCAAAGGAGCTGCTGCTCGGTTCAGAAAAGACCATCAGCGAGATTTCGTATGAATTGGGGTATCGTATTCCCAGCATTTCAACCGCATTTTCAAGAAAAATGTCGGGCAGACACCGAATGAATATCGTAAACTGCAGGCATAAAATGACAGTCGTACAGCACAACAGCACCGCCGCCGTGACATCGGCTGCCGACGCCCCGTCGCGCCTTTGCCACTATGCCGTGGCGATGGAAATCCGTGGCGATTTCGCATGCCGATGCTGCGACTACGCCGACGCGCGGATGTCGTTTTTTCCGCCGGGCGAGGCGATGCCGGTGGCTGCCGATGCACGGGTGCTGTCGTTCCACAAATCGCTGTCGCTGCAACCGCCGCTGCGTGGCGTATTCTCCGACTACGCATTTTTCGGCTACCGCTATCCACGAGAGTCGCTTCACATCTCGCTGCGCGAGAAAAGCGTGGTAGACCGACTGTTTGATGCCGTGGCTGGGATTCTCTCTGACAACACTGGCGATTCCAAAGATTCATTGCTTGCTGAAAAAATCAACTTGTTGCTTGCCAACTGCCGGCGCTTTTATCAGCGGCAGTTTATCCTGCATGAGGATTATTGCGCGATGTATGTGGCAGAAACCGAAAAGACGGTTGACCGGTTCTATGCCGAAGGCCACGGGTGCGACGTGCCGCCGATAGGGTTGCCGGCACGGGCGCTCGGCGTTTCCGAGACATATTTGGCAAGTGTTGTGCGCTTTTCAACGGGTAGGACGTTCCGTGAATTTGCGCAGCTGCGTCAGTTGCGCGTCGCCAAGATGCTTCTTGTCGACACCGACCGCCCCGTGGCCGACATCGCCCGGTCGCTCGGCTTCCCGTCGGCAGAGTGCTTTGAGAAGTTTTTCCGCCTCGTTGCAGGCTCTTCAGCTTCCGATTTCCGCCGCTTCCGCTGCTGACCCTAAAAAAACATACCGTCCCGGCAACTTTGACGCTGCCGGGACGATTGTATTTGTAGTATGGTTGCCGATGCTATCTGACAATCACCTTTTCAGTCGCTGTTGCCGAACGCACAATGTAGCAGCCTGGAGCGAGCGTAGACACGTCGCTGCGCTGCATCCGCTCGGCGACACGTGCTCCGCTGAGGTTGTAGACGGTCACCAATGTATTGTCGGCGATTTCCACGGTGCTCACACCGCTTTGCTCGGTCGACACTGCGATGCGGTCCACATGGATGTTGTAGCCGTAGTCGGAATAGCCTTTCAGCGCCACGCAAACTACGTTGCCGCTGAGGGGATATGAGTATTCCTTCCATCCGGTTGTGCCGTTGTCGCGCATAATCGGGTCGCCGAGGGTCTGTACGCTGCCGTCGGCGGCGATGGCGCAAGGTGTCAGCGAGTCTTCGGTTGCGAACGTGCCGCTATAGTGATAAACCGAGAAGTTGAAATATGCCTGCTGTCCGCCCACGGCTATCGCCGGAGAGACGATTGTCGACACTGTGCCTTTGGCCACGTTGGTGGAGTAGCAGCAGAACGAGATGAGACCGCCTGTTCCGTCGGCATCCTGTGTCTTCGGATCGTTGCCTGCGGTGAATGTGTCCCATGCTGCGCCCATAAACCATGTGTGCTGGCACGTTCCTCCGTCAAACGATTCTTTGAACGGCATTGCCAATGCGTCGCCGAGAATCACGCTGTTGCTTGTCGCTGCGGAGGCAGCGCCACTCTCGTTGGCGGCGGTGACTTTATATTCAGTCAATGAATATTTGCCTTTCTGCAATCCTGTCAGCGACGTTTCTGTTGTCGCTTCGGCAACAACCACTCCGTCGTTGCGCTCCACGCGGTAGGTGAGGTTGCCAACGTAGCCGCCGTTCTTGCCCGCTGTCGGTGCTGTCCACGACAATGTGGCTTCTCCTCCGTCGACACGCAGCGACACATTTTCTGCCGGCATCGGTTGGTCGACGCCCACCTGTGTCTTCACGCGCGACTGAAGTCCGTAGCCTTTCGCGTTGTCTGCCGTCACAACGATGCGCGCCGTGCCGTCGGGCAGTGTCAGCGGTAGGCTGACGAGTTCTCCAGGATTTTTGCCGCTTATTGTCACTGTGTCGACACCCTCGATGGCGATGCGGACGTTGAGTGTACCCTCAAGAGCCGCTCCGCCGAAGGTTTTTTCCGGCATGCGGAAACTCAGTGTGCCCTCGCGGCGTGCGCCGGTGGAGGTGTATGCAAGGTCGGTCACGCAGTCGGGGGCTGCGTTGACGGGATTCTCAAAATAGATGCCGAGAAACTGCGCCTGCGAATTGCTCGACACGGCCGTTGCCTTGGCGGTGGCTGTGTCGATCTCATAGAGGCGCATCGTGTTGTCGACCGACGAGCCAAACCAATACAGCTTGTCGTTGCGGTAGTCGAACGCCATGCTTTGCGAATAGCGCGGGGTGACGCCTGTGAATCCTATCTTTGTCAGCGCGCCGGTGGCGGCGTCAAGGCGATACAGCTCGCCCTTCACGTTGAGGGCATACCCCTGGCCGTTGCGGTCGAAGGCAAGCGCTGCCATCGTTATGATGTCGTTGTAGTACGAGCGTATGAACGTTGAGGTGGCTGTTGTCTCGTCAAACGTGCCAAACTCCGTATACGACTCTGTCCACTCGTTGGCAAAGAAGCAATACATCTTGTTGTCGGCAGGATTGTAGGCAATGCTGCCTGCTAAATTGTGGATGTTGGTTATCGGCGCAATTTCCGACATGATGTCCAGGTCGGGCTCGTAGGCAATCAGATGTCCGTGCAGCTTTACAGCGGCGTCGGTGTCGGCATTGGCTGTCGACTCGATATAGTAAGTGCCGTTTTTGTATGCTGCCGACTCGATTTGGAAATCGGTGCTTAGAACCACCGGTTTCGCATCGACCGTGTATTCGAAAAAGCGGTACAGTCCAAGACCCGCTGTCTGCTGTTCTGCGGTGGTCCACGCCTTGTTGCTCACCATCGATCCGAACACCATCGGTTCGTTGTCGACCACAAGGCAATTGTCGGCGCTGTCAAGCAGACGCTCCGCGTTGGCGGAAACAATCGACAACGCCGCCACCGCGCCAAGGAAAAAACGATTGTTCATAAGTCTTATTTCTTAATGAAACGAGCTACTGATTTTCCTGCGCCGCTCTCTGTTGCCACGAAATAAGTTCCGGCAGCGAGATGCGACACGTTGAGGCTTGTCTGTGTTCCGTCGACCATCTTGAAGCCAACTTTCTGGCCGTTGGCGTTGTAGATGCTGACGCTGCTGATTGTCGCGTCGGAGCTTACGGTTATCGTTTCCTCGGCAACCGTCGGATATGCCTTGACTGCTGAGTCTGTCGCTATTTCAGCCACAGCGCCCTCTTCTGGATTGAAGTCTACTTTTGAAAGTTCGGCGCGGTTGTTGTCATCGCCCAGTCCGAGCTGTCCGTAGCGGTTGAATCCCCACGACCATACAGAGCCGTCGATCTGGACGCCAACAGAATGATAGAAACCTGCGGCAACAGTCTGCCATTGCGCCGTGCCTATCTGTGTCGGTGTGTCAATATTTCTGTTTGTGCCGTTGGCAAGCTCTCCGTGGAGGTTGTAGCCCCATCCCCAAAGAGTGTAGTCGTCCTTGATGACGAGCACATGCATATCGCCGACAGAATATGACAACACTTTGTCGAACGCCTTCATGGGTTTGCCGTCTGTCTTGCCTTCAACAGCGCGCCCGAGAGCCGACTCGTCGTTGTTTCCCCAAGTCCACAGCGAGCCGTCGGCTTTCAATGCCGCCGACATCTTCAAACCAGCCTGTACTTGAGTCCAGTCGGTGTCTTCGCCCACTTGTTGCGGAGTTGTGAATATAGTGGTGGTGCTGCTGTTCACCTGGTTCTGCGAGTTGTCGCCCCATGCCCACAATGTGCCGTCGGTATGAATACCAACTATTGTTGTCGAGCGGCCCTTCACCACCGCCCATTTGGCATCGTCCACCTTTGTCGGCGTGTAGATGCCGCTGTATGTTCCTACGCTGACCAATCCCAATTGTCCGTAAGCATTCTGACCCCAGGCATAGAGAGCGCCGTCGGAGGCGATGGCATAAGAGTTGTAGATAGTGGCGGTCACTGATCGGAATTTAACGCCATCCTTTTCTACGGGCTTGAACGTGGTGGCGTTGTAGTGGTTGTCGCTTATCTCGCTGTCGAAGTAGTGCCCGTCGCCGAGTTGCCCGGCGTCGTTTTTTCCACTCACGTAGATTTTGCCGTCTTTTGTGAGAAGCATCGTGTGGTCGCCAGCTGCAATGCGCGTCACCTCGGCTGAGTTAGCGTCAATACCTGCCGCAACAGCCGCAATCAAAAGGAGAGTAGATAATATTTTCATATTTGAAAATATTAGTGGTTTTAATTCGGTGGTAAAGATACGTAATTATTGCGATGCAATGTCGTAAAAAAGCGCAAAAAGAAACTTTTTTCTTGAAAAAAGTTTCAATCGTTTGTTTGTAATTAAAAAATCGCTATTTTTGTATAGGAAAAACGTTACAATTATGGGATTCTTTAATTTTTTCAATCATCACTCTTGGTTGGGTGGCAACGATGACAACGACGATTTCAACTACAACGACAATGAAGGCACAAAATTCGTTGTCGGAGGCGACGAAGGCGGCAAGTTCTTAAACCACTGCGGAGGAAATATGTGGATGGACTCCGACGGAGATCTGAATGTGCGCACCGGCGACCATTCATGGATGGATATGAACGATGGCGACATCTTCTTCGGATAGACGCAAACCGCTCGTCGCAGAATATCCAAAAAATCATAAAATTATACGCTAAGTCGTGGCAAATACTTACTTTTGCACAAAATTTTGTCAGACAAATGTTGAAGCGTATAATTCTATTCCTGATGTTGGCAACGGCGGCATGTGCCTTTGCCGAAACTGACGGACTGCCTTCTCCGCGCAACAAGACCTATCATGGTTACTATTATTTCCGCACGGAGCAGGGCGACAGCGCGCTGATGCTCGTAATCAACAACATCACTGTTTTTCCTCCCGAACGTTTTAAAAACAAAAATCAGGAGCAGTTCTATTGGCGTACCGTCCGCGACGTGCGCAAGGGGCTGCCTTATGCCAAACTTATATCCGCCACCGTAATCGAGACGTATGAATACATTGAGACTCTGCCCACAACGAAAGAACGCGAGGCTTATCTGAAGAGCATGGAGCGCGATGTGTTCAACCAATATAAGCCTGAACTGAAGCGGTTCTCGCGTCAGCAGGCGCGTGTGCTTGTGAAACTCATCAACCGCGAGACAAACCAGAAGTCATACGGCATCATCAAGGCGTTTTTAGGCACGTTCCGTGCGTCGTTCTATCAGGCGTTCGGACGGCTCTTTAATGTCAATCTGAAAGCCGACTGGCATCCGGCCACCGACGAGACCGATGCGATGATCGACCGCATAGCCACGCGTATAGAGCAGGGACTGCTGTGAGGAAACGCCGACGGAGGTTTGCGTATTACGATTGTTTGGGCTACTTTTGAAACGATAAAAATTATCTTATAAAGATGAATACAATAGAACTTGTCAACACTCTGCCGCGGGTGTTTGCCGGACAACCGGGCATCCAGTCGGAAGTATGGTTGAAGACGCTCCGGTTTGAGCGCGGAAAAAAATATCTGATTTCGGCGGAAAGCGGTTGCGGAAAGTCGTCGCTGTGCGCATATCTCTACGGCTACCGCAAGGACTATGAAGGCACGTTCCTGTTTGACGGTCGCTCTATAGACGAGCTGACCGTGGAGGAGTGGTGCGACGTGCGACGTCGCCACATTGCTTATCTGCCGCAGGAGATGCGACTGTTTCCTGAGCTTACAGCTTTGGAAAATGTGGAGCTGAAGAACCGGCTTACCGGACATAAGACAACTGCCGAGATCCGCAGCCTGTTCGAGCGGCTGGGGGTTGCCGACCGCGCCGACCGTCCGGCGGGAAAATTGTCGATAGGACAGCAGCAGCGAGTGGCAATAATACGCACGGTGTGCCAGCCGTGCGACTTTTTCCTGCTCGACGAGCCGGTGAGCCACCTCGACGAGACAAACAACCGTATCGTTGCCGACATTATCACTGAGGAGGCGGCACGCACTGGCGCGGCTGTCATTGCTACATCGGTGGGCAACAATCTTGACATCGCAGTGGAGGAGGCACTGAAGTTATGAGAAATCCGTTGATGTGGAAACTGCTGCGCAAGCATATCAGCAAGGCGCAACTCATAGGTTTCGCTATTGCAAACATGGTGGGTTTGACAATCGTGCTGCTCGGTCTGCAGTTCTGGCAGGACGTGCGTCCGGTGTTTGAAGACGAGGACAGTTTCATCCGTAAGGACTATCTTGTGGTGACAAAGAGCATCGGCACGGCGTCGATGGTGAAAAGTATGCTCGGAGGAACTGACGCCAACGCTTTCTCGGAAAGCGAGATTGCCGACCTCGAGCGGCAGCCGTGGATGCGCAAGGTGGGACGGTTCTCGACCACCAATTATAAGGTGATGGGAAATCTGGGAATCAGCGGACGCTCCGTGAGCCTGCACACATATATATTTTTCGAGTCGGTGCCCGATGAGTTTATCGACACGAAAAACATAAAATGGGGATTCGACGCCGACAGCCCGCGTCCGGTGGTGCCAATTCTGTTGTCAAAGGACTATCTGTCGCTCTACAACTTCGGATTTGCGGCGTCGCAAGGCATGCCGCAGCTGAGCGAGGACATGGTGGGAAAGGTGCCTATCATGCTTGCCGTCACCGCGACCGACGGTCATCAGGAATACATCGAGGGGCGCATCGTGGGATTCTCAAACCGGCTGAACACGATTATCGTGCCTGAAAGCTTTATGCAATGGAGCAACGCGCGCTATGCGCCGGAGGTCAACGTGCAGCCGTCGCGGCTCATCCTCGAGGTGAGCAAGCCCGGCGATGTGGCTATTGAAAAATACATGAAGAAGCACGGCTATGAGATTGCCGGCGACAAGATGAACTCCAACAAGGCGAGCTACATGCTGACCGTGATTATGGGCATCGTGATAGCCGTGGGGCTGGTAATCAGCCTGCTGTCGTTCTTTATCCTTATCCTGAGCATCTATCTGCTGTTGCAGAAAAACACGAGGAAGCTGCAGGACTTGCTACTGCTTGGCTACACTCCGGCGGAAGTGGCGGGCACATACGTGAAAATGGTGGTCTACGTCAATGCCGCCGTCTATGTGCTGTCGATAGCCTTGCTGCTCTATGCGCGGTCGCTCTACATGACGCAGCTGCAGGTGTTCTCGCTCTCGGGCGAACCGATATGGCTGTCGGCGCTTGCCGGACTTGTCGTGATCGGACTTATCACGCTGGGCAACGTCATCGCAATACGCCGCAAGGTGGCATCGCTATGGTTTGTTGAAAAATAACTATTGATATTATGAGACTAAGAAATTACATCACAACATTGTTTGTGGCATTTGCCGCTGTGGCGGCTGCCGCACAGACGCAAGTGGTGGCGCACCGCGGATATTGGCGTGCGCCGGGTTCGGCTCAAAACAGCATCGCGTCGCTCTGCAAGGCTGACTCGATCAATTGCTACGGCTCTGAGCTTGACGTGTGGCTGAGCACCGACGGCGTGCTTTTCGTGAACCACGACGCTGTGTTCAAGGGGCACAACGTTGAGCAAAGCTCGTCGGCTGAACTAAGCGCGATTATTCTCGACAACGGCGAGCACATGCCGACGCTCGATGAGTATCTCGCAAAGGCAAAAACGCTGAAAACGCGGATTGTGCTCGAGCTGAAGGCTCATCAGACAAAGGAGAAGGAAGCCGAGGCTGTGGCTAAGATTGTGGAGATGGTGGAAAAATACGGTTTGACCGACCGCACGGAGTACATCTCGTTCTCGCTCTTTGCCTGCAAGGAATTCAAGCGCGTGGCGCCGCAGGGCACCGACATCTACTATCTCAACGGCGAACTCTCGCCTGCGGAATTGAAAACTCTCGGCTTTGCCGGGTTTGACTACAGCATGGGTCCCATCAAGAAACATCCGGAATGGATTGAGGAGGCTCACAAATTAGGACTGAAAGTCAATGTCTGGACAATCGACAAAGAAGCGGACATGCAATGGCTCATCGATCAGAAAGTGGACTTCATAACCACCAACGAACCGGTGTTGCTGCAGCAGCTGCTGCGGAAATAACAACCCTCCGGCGTCGCGCTTCAAAGTGTGGCGCCGGTTGTTTTTTTGCTCTTGAAAAACGCTTTTGAAAACAAGAAATAAGTTTTTTTCTTCATTTTTGCGATAAAATATAAGCAAAATACTTGTTTTTATGAAATATTCGTTTTATCTTTGTTGTGTCCTAAGAAACAAAGGGCTGAAAATAGTTTTTTTTAAAATGGTATAATTGTGGGTATAAAAAATTGAGTTTATGGAAAAGATGCAGTCTTCGAAAAGAAGACTGAAGGTAAAAATCAAAATGCGTTTCATAAGGAAAAGCGAGATTAGATAAAAATAGTAAAGGGATCGGGTGTCTGTGAGGATACCCTTTTCTGTGTGTTATTATGACAGATGGCTTGTTGCCGCAGTATATAAAAACATTGCACAGGCTCGGAAATTTCGCTAATTTTGCATCCGACAAATTTTCAGACAGATATGAACAAAAGCAAATATGCAATCGCTATGATGGCTTGCTGCATTGTGGCGGTGGCAGGATGTGCGGGCAAGACTGCCGGAAACTCCGCGCAGCAGACAGCCGATGAGGCAAAGGAAATCACGTTCGACGCCGACAGCGCCTATTCTTTTGTGGCGCGCCAATGTGCGTTTGGGGAGCGTGTGCCAAACACCGATGCCCATTCGGAGTGCGGCGACTGGATTGCCTCGCGGTTGAGGCAATGCGGCGCAACGGTGACTGAGCAGCGCGCCGACCTGAAGGCTTTTGACGGCACTCTGCTGCACGCGCGCAACATCGTGGGTGAGTTTTATCCGGAAAAGAAAAGACGCGTGTTGCTGGTGGCTCATTGGGACTGTCGTCCGTGGGCCGACAGCGATCCCAACCCCGACAACCGCCGCAAACCGGTGATGGGTGCCAACGACGGTGCCAGCGGCGTGGGTGTGTTGCTTGAGATGGCTCGTCTGCTCAAAAACAACGAGCCGGCGGTGGGCATCGACATCCTGCTCGTCGACGCGGAGGACTGGGGCGACGACAATGGCGACAATCCCGACTCGTGGGCTCTCGGTGCCCAGCACTGGGTGCGCACACCGCACCGCGAGGGCTACACCCGTCCGGAATATGCCATTTTGCTCGACATGGTGGGCGACGCAAATGCCACATTCCTGCGCGAATATTTCTCGCAGCAGTACGCTCCCGACGTGGTCAACCGCGTGTGGGCTGCCGCCAACCGTCTGGGCTACGGCAACTTCTTTGTAAACGCCAACGGCGGCGGCATAACCGACGACCACCTGGCAATCAACAATGCCGGAATCCCGTGTATCGACATCATCGACCAGCGGATGGACTCTCCGACGGGATTCTGCCCGCAGTGGCACACAACCGACGACACGATGACCCATATCGACCGCCGTCCGCTGAAGGCTGTCGGACAGACTCTCGTAAACCTTTTGCTTGAAAAATAAATTTTGCGTAACTTCGCACCGTAGAAACAGAAAACGTTGATATGAAGGAAGCATTGCATCTGACACAAGAACAGAAACTGCAGCAACGGCTGTCGCCGCAGCAGGTGCAGTTTGTCAGACTGCTGGAAATGAACAGCCTTGAGGTGGAAGATGAGGTGCGCCACGAAATCCTTGACAATCCGGCAATCGAAGTGGCTGAGCAGGACGACAGCCAGAAGAACGGAAGCGAGGAAGGCGGCGATGAAAGCGGCGAGGAAAGTGAGGAAAAGGCTGACGACATTGCTCCCGACACGACAATGGCGCGCGACGCCGACGATCCGGAGGACGATGCCGACGACACTCCCGACTATCGCCTGAACATATCAAACCACAGCGCCGACGACAAGGTGCTTGAGCCTATCATCACGTCGGAAAGCACGCTGATTGACTATCTTACGGAGCAAATCAACGAGCATGACCTGTCGGAAAAGCAACAGCAAATAGCCGACTACATCATCGGAAGCATCGACGACAACGGATATCTTACCCGCTCGGTGTCGGCAATCTCCGACGACCTTATCTTTCAGGAAGGACTTGACGTGACCGACGGGGAAATCAACACCGTGCTGCAGGCAATACGTGAGCTCGACCCTGCGGGGGTGGCGGCGTTCGACCTGCGCGACTGTCTGTTGCTGCAGCTGGAACGGCTGCCGGGAACGCCAGAAAACCTACATGCCTACACGGTTGTCGACAAATATTTCACCGAATTTTCAAAAAAACACTACGACAAGATTATGGCGGCAATGAAACTCGATAAAGAGGAGTTCCGCCATGTGCTTGAAGCTATACAGGCTCTCAATCCAAAGCCGGGAAGCCTTTACGGAGGCGGCGAAAACCAAAAGGCGCAGCACATAATCCCCGACTTCAACGTCGATGTGGACGGCGATACAATAACGCTGACGCTGCTCAACAATGTGCCCGACTTGCAGATTGAGGAGTCGTTCCAAGCAATGTATGACAATCTTCCCGCAAAGCCGCGCAACCGCAACGAGGAGGAGGCAAACCGATTTGTCAAAGACAAATACGAGTCGGCATCGGTGTTTATCAAGATGCTGAAGCAGAGGCAGCAGACGCTGTTCAGCACGATGCGCGCCATTGTGGGATGGCAAAAAGCGTTTTTCCTCACCGAGGACGAGTCGCAGCTGCGGCCGATGGTGCTGAAAGACATCGCCGCGATAACGGGCTATGACCTGTCGGTGATATCACGCGCCACTTCAGGAAAATACGTGATGACTCCCGGCGGCGTATACCCGCTGAAGTTCTTCTTCAACGAGGGTATGAAGCATGAGTCGGGCGAAGACGTGTCGACTCGCGAGATTCAGTCGGCATTGAAAGACATCATCGAACACGAGGACAAGAAAAAGCCGTTCTCCGACGAGGCTCTTTGCGAACTTCTCAACAAGAAAGGCTATGAAATAGCACGCCGCACCATCGCCAAATACCGCGAACGCCTGGGTTTCCCTGTGGCACGGCTGCGTAAAGAATTATGATATGGAAAATCTGAAAACGGAAATCACGTCGACAATAATGTCGCTTGAACAGAAAACGATGCGTGTAATCCACTATGTGGCTGCCGTATTCTCGTTTCTGCTGTCGCCGATGTTCATGCCAACATACGGTATGCTCATCGCATTCCAACTGTCAACTTACCAGATTTTGCTCACCACCGACAAACTTATCGTCATCGCTGTGGTGGCGGTGTTGACGTGTGTGGTGCCGGCAATCCTGTTTATTGTGATGAAGCATTTCGGCATAATCTCCGACGTGCAGCTCAACCGTCAACGGGAGCGGTTTCTGCCATACACAATCATCACGGTGTGCTATGTGGTCGGTGCGCTCTATCTGTTCAACATCAACGCTCCCACGTGGATGTGGATGTTTCTCTTCGGAGCGGCTACGTCGGCTCTGGTGTCGATGGTGGTCAACTTCTTCTGGAAAATCAGCGCGCACATGGCTGGTATCGGCGGACTGATCGGCTTGCTTTGTAAAATCAACAATTACGGTGACGGCGTTTTCGACCTTATGCCGATAATCTGCGTGATGATAATCACGGCAGGCATCCTCGGCACGTCGCGCATCGCAATGGAGCGGCACACGCTGTGGCAGGTGATTGCCGGCGTGCTCAACGGATTCCTCTGCGTTTATATGATTTGACGGATATGGACAAGAACTGCATAATCCACACGCTTGCCAACGGCATGCGTGCCGTCTACTGTCGGCGGCATGGAAACGTGGCATACTGCGGTGTGGCTGTCAATGCCGGAAGCCGCGACGAGGGCGTCGACAGGGGACTTGCGCACTTTGTGGAGCATACCATATTCAAAGGCACGTCGCGACGCCGCGCTTGGCACATACTCAACCGCATGGAGCTTGTCGGCGGCGAGCTCAACGCCTACACGTCGAAGGAGGAGACGCTCGTCTACTCGCTGTTTCCAAAGGGGAATATGCCGCGAGCCATGGAACTTATTGCCGACCTTGTGCAAAACTCTGTGTTTCCCGAGCATGAGTTGGAAAAGGAGAGGGAGGTGGTGCTGGAAGAGATTCTGTCATACCGCGACACGCCGTCGGAGGCCGTCTACGACGACTTTGAGGACTTGATTTTCGCGGGCAACGCTCTCGGACACAACATCCTCGGCGACGAGGACTCTTTGCAGGGACTTTCTTCGGAGAAATGCCGCAGATTCATAGAATGCCTGTACACCCCAGGCAATATGGTGCTGTTTGGTGTGGGCGACGCAGCCCCCGAACGCTTCTTCCGCCTTGCCGAGCGGCATTTCGGAAGCTTCAGCCGCACGCTTGTGCGCCCCGGGCGCAGCGTGCCGGCAGTGTTGCCGCAGTTTGCCGAGACACGCTCTGTCGACTCACATCAGGCACACACCGTGATCGGCATTCCCACATTCGGAATGCACGACGACCGCAAATACGCGCTTCTGCTGCTCAACAACATTCTCGGAGGTCCGGGGATGAACTCTCTGCTCAATGTGGCGATACGCGAACGCCACGGCTATGCCTATACCGTCGAGTCGGCGGTGACTTTGTTTTCCGACAGCGGACTGATGACCGTTTATTTCGGAAGCGACGAGCGCTACGCCAAGCGGTGTCTCAACCTCGTGGACCGCACTCTCGACTCGCTCGCATCGTCAACGATGCGCCAGCGTGCGCTCGACGCCGCAAAGAAGCAGTATGCGGGTCAGTTGCTCGTGGGCAGCGAGAGTCTTGAAGGCACAGCATTGTCGATGGGCAAGAGCGTGATGCACTTCGGGACGGTCAGCACTGTCGACGAAATCACCGCCCGCATACGCAGCGTCACCGCCGAGCAGCTCCGCGATGCCGCCGCCACCATAGCCGGTCGCTATTCCCGCCTGACATTTCTCTGAAAAATTGCGATTACCGGAGTAAAATAACCGGATACGCGTTTTGTAGATACGAGTGTGATGCTTATATTTGCACTGTCGATGACGCGTAATGTGCCGTCGGCGATGGAGTTAAGGAAATACTAACAAGAAACCGAATAATTATGGAAAAATCGTTCAGGAGTCATTTGTCAGCGGCAGTGGCGCTGCTTTTGACGGTGTTTGTGTTCGCATCGTGTTCCGACAGCCCGTCGGATTTGGTGAACTATGTGCCTAAGGAGTCAAAGGCTGTGATGGTGTTCAAGCCTGGCGACCTTGCGAAAAAAGGAAATCTGGAGAAGTATGTGAAGAAGTTCCCGAAAGAGAAGTTTGGAGAGGCGGCTGAGTTCATTAAAACTTGTATGAAAGGCGAGAGCGGCATCGACATGGAGCAGATGGTGATGTTTGAATACGAAGGTGACGGCTACCTGTCGTTTGTCATCAGCGACGAGAGCAAGTTTGAGAAACTGGATCTTGTAGCCGACAACACGACCAAAGGCGAGTCGGGCGGGTTGACAACCTATGAGGCCGACAGCAAGGGCGCGCCTTCTGTGGTGGTCGACGGCAGCAAGGCTTGGCTTTGCCCGAAAAATCTGGACGATGGCATCGACGCGGTGAAGACATTCATTGCCCTTGACAAGGAGAAGTCGGTGGCTGAGGCTCCGGGTTTTGCCGACAACATGAGCGACGGTGACATGAACATATATATCAACATGGAGGAAATCATGTCGATGGGTGGCGGAATGACCGAGCAGATGATGAATAAGGAAATGTCGAGATACGGGCTGTCGCTTGACGACATGAATATCAAGGAATATTTCGACAGCCATATCTATCTGACGGTGCTTTTTGAGAAAGACAAACTTTCTGTGAAGTGCAAATGCTTGGACGGCAAGGGCGAGAACATCGTTTCAAAGGTCGTTGGCAACAAAACGATTGACACCGGAATGCTCAAGTTCTTTGACAAGTCGACCACGATGGTCTATGCGTCGGTGATTCCCGACCATGTCAAGAAGATGTACTCAAACCTTATCGAGAGCACAATCTACGACGAGACACAGAAGGCGATAGTTGAGGAAATCTTCAAAAACCTCGACGACAACGTGGCTTTGGGCATCTCAATCTCAGGAAACCTGACAACAAAAGTAGAGTCGGAATGGGGCAGCTATGATAAATTCAACCAGAAGTCAATCAATGGCACAATGGTGGCAAAATGCAAGAAGAGTCTGGAAGCTGATGTTGCCACGCTCGCGTCGATACTCAGCCTGCCGATAGCGACCGACGGTTCGGTGTCGTTCCCTATCGACAGCGAGACCACAGTGCGCATCAAGAGCGAGGGTAATTATCTCGTTGTTTCCACAACAGCCGCTCCGTCGCAGCCTCTTACCGACCCGGGAATGTTTGGCGGCAAGTCGGCGGCAATGTTTATCAACCTGTCGAAGACATCGCCAGCGGCGCAAAGCATCAAGCGCGCCTTTGGCATCGACCTCGACCTTACGGCAATCAGTTATTCAGACAAGCATGACAACTTGTTTGAGCTGAAGGTGAACAACAACAAGCAGGACAACGTGCTTGCCTATCTCGTAGACCTTGTGCTGAAGATTTCAGAGATTTAGCATACAGTGCAGACTGTTGATAAATCGGTATGCGTCGGAGAAAACCGGACGCATACCGATTTTTTTACTTTTTAAAAGCGAAAAAAGTTTGGATAAGCAAGTAAAATTAATAATTTTGCAATTGAAACCTTTTTTAAAAGGGGTGTCATAGAAATCGTTGACTAATCAAAAACGAAGGATTATGCTGAAATTGTGTATCAATTCGCGCGACGAACTGTTTGTGCTCGACCTTGACAAGGTGGCATACATACAGGCGAGCGGAAATTACTCGCGTATCGTCTATATCGGCGGAATGCAGATGATGATAACGCTTGGACTGTCGAAATTGGAGGGAATGATAAAGATGATTGTCCCCAAGGACCGCCGGAGCCCGTTTGTGCGACTTGGACGCAGCCTGCTTGTCAACCAAACCTATCTGACCCACATCAACGTGTTGAAGCAGCGGCTGACGCTGTCTGACAATCAGGAGCATTCCTATGTTCTCGACGTGCCTAAAGCATTGTTGAAGGCATATAAGGACTTGATTAGAAAAAGTTTCGCCGAGAGAATTAAAAACAAAGAGGAGTAGACCGTTATGACAAAGATTATCATAGGCAAACAGGGCGACCAGAAGTTTCCGATAAAGAATGCGGGAGTCAGTCGCCAGCATGCAAGTATCACCATAGAGGGCGGACACTGGATTCTTGAGGATCTGGACTCGACCAACGGCACGTTTGTGCGCGACGACAATGGCTTGTATCAGCGGGTGAGCCGCGTGGAGATAAAAGAAGACACGATGGTGCGGCTGGGCGACGAGAGCAGCAACGGCTATGCGTTTATGGCTCACCATGTGGTGGAGGACGACCCTGAGAACTACGCCTATGAGTTCGCTCGGCTTGCGGAATGGCGCGACCAGTTCAAGAAAGAGCGTGAGCGTTGCCAGGCGGCGCAGCGCAACCGTGGGCTGGTGCAGATATTGATTTCTGTGGTGGTTATCGCCGTGTCGTATATGCCATTCCTTTCGGAGCAGCCACGACTCCAGCTGATGGTGATGCGCATCGGCATGCTGCTGCCTCCTGTCTACATTTTCTTTGCCTCGGGCAAAAACAAGATGCAGCGCATCTACGACCGTCAGCAGCGCATACTTGTGTGTCCGCGCTGCGGACGTCCGCTCACCGATTATGAGATTACGAAACAGATGTGCATGACGTGTAAGGCACATTCATAAGAATCATAAAAGAATATTTATGCTATGAGAAAGAAAATCACAATCATCCTGATGCTGGCGTTGTTTATGCTGGTATCCGCGCCCGTCTCGGCGCGCACTTTTGTGTTGTCGATCGGCATCGCCGATTATGATGGCGACGAGCACGACTTGCAGCGCAGCGGTCAGGACGCCATCAAATTCAGTGACGTCATGAAGACGCAGACCAAAGACGTGGTCACGCTGACAAGCCGCAACGCCACGCGTGAAAATGTGATTGTGGCCCTTGCCGCAGTGTGCAGCAAAGCCAAGGAGGGCGACCGCATTGTGTTTTTCTACAGCGGACACGGCGCGGATGGATGCATCGTGGCAACCGATATGAAGCCGGTGAGCTACAGCGAGATGATGCAGCTGTTTTCGGCTTCGAAAGCAAAGGAAATCGTATGCTTCTTCGATGCCTGCTTTTCCGGCACGATAGCGCAGGATGTGCGTTCGTCAGACAAGGATATCGTGTTTTTCCTGTCGAGCCGTCCCGACGAGATGTCGCAGGAAGACTCTGGATGGATTGGCGCGGGCTATCTGACACAGGCTTTGCTGAAAGGCATCCGTGGAATGGCCGACACCGACCATAATAAGGAAGTGACTGTAATGGAGCTGTTTAAATATATTTACAAGGACGTGACGGCGCGTGTGGAGAAGCGCAACTCAAACGCTCCCGACGACCGCTACAAGGTTAGACAGCATCCGCAACTTGTTGCTGCCAAGCGTTCTTACAACATGGTGCTGACAAAATGGTAGGCACACGAAGTCTGTTCGACATAGAAACGCGCCACTTCGTCAAAAAAACTGCCGGGTTCAAACAGTATGGCCCGAAACGTTTGCAAAACGCCGTTGCCGACGCTTAACTTTGTGACAGAAACAAAAACCAAATGTTATGGAAACCAAGAAACTAAAATTTCAGACTGTTGCAGCAGGCAACCAGGGAACAGTGGACGCAACAATTGTTGAGGGAGAGAACAAAGAAAACAACGCTGCGAAAACAGCGGGTATGGCAGCCGCTGGCATCGCTGCCGGTGCAGCCGCCGGCTATGCTGGTTATGAGGCTTATCAGCAATTCGCGGGTACGGTAGAGGCAGAACCGATGACTGCCGACGAGGCGCTCGATGCCGTTGCCGGACTTACAGCCGACAACACTGTCACCGAACCGGTGGTCGAGGCACAGCCGGAACCTGTCGTGGCAGCCGAACCGGTGGCTGAGACACAGCCTGCAGCCACAACGCAGCACACGACGACAACGGAAACGACGGTGAACCCCGACGATGTTTCAGACGAGATTCTTGCAGCCGACATCATTGACCCGACCGATGCCCAGGCTTCCGACTTCCCGTTTGAGGTGGGCGAGATTGCACAGGTCTACAACGTGAACGGAGAACTTGAGACAACCACCACAATTACAGCCGAGGACGGCACGGAAATGGTGCTTGTCGACGTAAACGGCGACCAGATGTTTGACGTGGCGCGTGACGCTTACGGAAACGAGGTTGAACTCGGTGTGGTGTCGACCGTCAGCGACATGGAGATGCTCCACGCCCAGCAGCAAGGCGACACAACAGGTTATCTTGCCGCTTCCGACACCGATCCGATGCCTGACGACAACTCTTTCGAAGCCGATATTATCGACCCAACTACTCTTGGATAAAACCATCTATGGACAACGAAAATCAGACTATACTTGTAACATGCCCGGAGTGTAAAAAGCAGATGCGTATGCGCAATCCGCAAACTCCGGGTGTTTATAAAATAACATGCCCGTTCTGCGGCAAGCCGTTTCCAGTGAAGATTGTAGACAGCAACAAGCAGCCGGAGCCTGCGCCTCAGCCAGCACCAAAGCCGGCTCCACAGCCAGCCGACAACGCGCCTGTGGTGGAGCAATTCTGCTCCAGCTGCGGCATGAAGCTGCGCATCCGCAACCCGCAGCCCGGACAGCACAATGTGCGCTGCCCCAAATGTCAGAGCGTGCAGACTTATGTCTACGAAGCGGCTAATGGAGAGGGCGAAAACACCGAGACACGTCCGGTAGAAAAGGTCAACAAGACCAAGCCGGTGCAGAAAAATTTCAATATCTGTCGTGGATGCCTCGTGCAGAAACGCGGACATTTCCGCTCCGACCGTATTTTTGAGCTGGCGGGAAAAGAAACCATCGTAGGGCGTCAGGACGCCGACGCTCCATGCGACGTGATGGTCGACGACCCGACAATGAGCCGCCGCTCGATAAGCATCACTGCCGAGACAAAATCGGCGGGAATCATCTATAAACTCACTGTGCTCAACGCCACTAACAAGGTGAAGCACAACGGTAGAGCTTTGAGCGCCGGCATGGGAGAGTATCTCGAGTTTGGCGACACCATCGTGCTCGGCCGCACCACATTCAAGTTTGAAAAAGCACCGAATCAAGAATCTTAGAAATTTAAGGATATGGACATACGATTGAATCAACCATACTCATTTACGCAACTCGGGCGGCGCGCCAACCAGGAGGATTCGCGCTATCCCGACTGCGACACGCCGAAAGACCCGCAACCGTTTTTCGTGGTCTGCGACGGCGTAGGGGGAAATGAAAAAGGAGAAGTGGCAAGCCGCACCGTCTGCGACGCATTCGGGAAGGCGCTTGCGGGTAGGGATTGGTCGTGTCCGTTCACTGTCCGTGACTTTGAGCAGGCTCTCGACTTCGCTTTCAACGAACTGCAGCGCGTATCGACGCCTGAGAACAAGGGAATGGCTACAACGCTCACGTTTGTGGCATTCCATTCCAACGGCTGTTTCATCGCCCATATCGGCGACAGCCGCGTGTACTATGTGCGCCCGGGCAGCGGCATTGTCTACCGCACCGACGACCATTCGCTGGTCAACGCCCTTGTGCGTGCCGGTGTGATAACGGAGAAGGAGGCGGAAACGCATCCCGACCGCAACGTGATTACGCGTTCGGTGTGTGTGCCCGACGCAGAGCAGGAGCGTTCGGCTGCAACAACGGTCAACATCACCGATGTGCGTCCGGGCGATTATGTGTTTATGTGCTCCGACGGCGTGTTGAAGAATCTTAATGACGATATGCTTGTTGAAATCCTCGGCAAACCGGCTTCCGACGCTGAAAAATGTGCCCGGATAGCTGCGATGAGTGTGGACAGCGACGACAACAATACGGCGTATCTTGTCAGTGTCGACAGCGTGGCTGGCGCGTTGCCGGTGGAGCCGCAGACTGCCACGCGCATAGTGATGCCGGCAGAAGCGCGTCCGGCTGGCGGATACACGAAAAGGAAAAAGACGCCGATGGGCGCTGTGATTGCCGCCGCTGTGGTTCTTGCGATATTGATTGTTGCCGCAGTGGTTGTCTTCTCGGGCTTGAAAGGCGGTGAGGACAAGGAAAATGTGGAGAAAGCATCGGAGGAGAAGACCGAAATGCCGTCGGAAAAACAAGGAATGGCTACGGCTCCGAGCTTCAAGGGCGATATGCAGAAATTCATCAACGACAACCTGCGCTATCCGGCTGACGCCACAAAGGAAGGCACGGTTGAGGTGCGTTTCAAGATAGAGGAAGACGGAACAACCGACGATGTCGAGGTGGTAAAGGGCGTTGACCCGGCTATCGACAAAGAGGCGGTGCGCCTGTGCAGGATGATGCGTTTCGAGCCGGCACGCAATGCCGACGGCACACCAGAGGAGGTGGCCTACAGCCAAAAAATCACGTTCCGCCGTCCGGCAGCCAAACAACCTGCCGTACAGCCCAAAAAGCAGGGTCATGACGGCTCGGTGAAGCCTCAGACACAGACACAGGAACAGGAGCAAGTGTCGCCTGAAGAGGCATTGAAACGCAAGGAAGAGCAGAGAAAGAAACGCGAGGCGGAGGCTGAGCGTCAGAAGATAGAAAAATTGGCTGGACAGCCGTTGCAGAGCATCTAAGATGGACAAAGAGGTTTTTAAGTATGCGTTGCCTGTAGGCTCGTTGTTGCGAAGTCCCAACCGGGAATACCGCATCGAGAAAGTGCTTGGTGTAGGCGGTTTCGGCATAACCTACAAGGTGTCGGCGACGCTGGTCTACCAGAATGTGCCCATCTTCACATATTTCGCCGTGAAGGAGCATTTCCTGCAAGACGCCTGCGAGCGCGATGCCGGGTCGGCGGGTGTGGTGTATTCGCGTCCGTCGAAGGCGCGCGTGGAGGAGAGCCGCAAGGACTTCCTGTCGGAGGCGGAGCGTCTGAATGCCTTGAGCGGGCAGGTGGACAATATTGTGCCTGTCAGCGAGGTGTTTGAGGCAAACAACACGGTCTACTATGTGATGGAATATCTCAACGGCGGCTCGCTGAGCGACATTGTGAAGGCTGGCGGACCGCTGCCCGAGCAGCGTGCGCTTGAAATAATCGAGCCGGTTGCAAGGGCTGTGGCGTTTCTGCACAGTCATCGCATCAACCATCTCGACATAAAGCCCGACAACATAATGTTTAAGACTACGCCCGACGGCTCGAAAATACCGGTAATCATCGATTTCGGCTTGGCGAAGCATTATGACGGCAACGGGCGTCCCACGTCGACGGTGCGTGTGCAGGGCTGCAGCGACGGCTATGCTCCGGTGGAGCAATATGCCGGACTCAACACGTTTGTGCCGCAAGCCGATGTCTACGCTCTCGGCGCCACGCTCTATTACATGCTTGTGGGCAAGGATCCGGCAATCGCCACTGAGCAGACTTCGGCGGGCATTGTGCAGTCGCTGCCCAAGACGCTGGACAGACCGGTGGTCAACGCCATTGTCGGGGCGATGCAGCAGAACCGTGCCGACCGAACGCCTTCGGTGGAGGCTTTTCTCGCGTCTCTTCACGATGGCGGCGAAGCCGTTTGCGAGGTGGATGCCGACACTGCGCCGACTCGCATAATCGCATCCGGGCGTAAAAGCCGGAAACCGTTGTGGATTGTGCTGGCGTCGGTTGCAGCCGCGATTGCCGTGGCGGCAGCGGTGATGCTTGTGCTCGACAAGAAAGGCAACAGTTACGGTCTGCGCGACGGAGAATATGAATATATTGACGAGCTTGGCGCAATGGTCTGCGACAGTGTGGTATCCGATTCCGTTGTGTATTATGGTGATGAAGCTGTGGTGACCGACACGGTTGCGCCTGCTGATGACTATTATGACGAACCTGCCGCCGCCGACACGGCTGCGGAATGGTAGAAAAAAGACTGGAAAGAATGAAAAAAACGTTGATTTTTACGATATGCGCGGCCCTTGCCGCGGGAATGGCTCTCGCAACGCAGCCCAACGCAGTGCTGCAAAAAGCACAGGAGGGCGACGCAGCATCGCAGAATGCCGTTGGCGAGTGGTGCTACAACGGCACAAACGGGATGAAGCGCGACTACGGGCAGGCGTTGCAATGGTGGGCGAAGGCTGCCAAGCAGGGCGATGTAAAGGCTGTGGGCAATATGGGAATGTGCTATCGCTACGGATACGGCATCGACAGGGACTCGCTGAAGGCCACTCGGCTTTATCTGAAATCAATACGTGACGGAAACGACTCGCTGATGACTGCCGTTGAGGCGGCGGCTCAGCGCGGCGGACTGTTTGACGGCATCGTGACGGCGTTGGCTTACAAGACGGGAAACGGCGTGAAGCGCGACGGGGCGAAAGCCGTGCAGTATTTCCAGATGGCCGCCGAGGGCGGTTCGGTCGACGCACAGCGTGAATATGCCTTAATCTGTCTGAATACAGGACGACAGCCCGACGCTTTGGAATGGTTTGCGAAAGCGGCGGAGCAGGGCGACTTGTCGGCTACGTATTTCTGCGGAATGATGAAGATGAAAGGTCTTGGCGGAGAGGAAAACCACGTGGAGGGCTTGGAGTTTCTTGAGAAAGCCGCTTCGCGCAATTTCCCACAGGCGTGCTACGACCTTAGCCTGCGCTATGCCGCCGGCGACGGTGTGGAGCCCGACTCGCTGAAGGCTGCCGACTATCTGCGGCGCGCCGCGGTGCTCGGATCGCATCGTGCGCAGTGGGACTATGCTGTGGCTTTCCGCGACGGAACGGGTCCGGAGCGCAGCTACTGCATGGCTATGGCTTGGATGGCCATCGCCGCCGACCAGGGTTATGTGGCAGACTTCAAGAAAACCTACTGCGACAAGAAAAACCCCGACAACTCGGCGTTTTTCTACTACCTGAAAGGCAATGCCTATTTGTATAAGCAGGACTACGACAAGGCGCTTGAATGCTTTGAGCATCTTGTGACGATGGATATCCCCGAAGGGTTGACAATGAAAGCGTTGACCCTCGTGAAAAAGGAGGGCGGACGCCTTGAGCCGTCGACACGCGAGCAGTGTGTGGGCTACCTGAAGGCGGCGTCGGTGCGCGACGTGTCGGCAAAAGCGTTGCTTGCGTATGTCTATACGCTTGGCTCCGACGATTTGAGCGACGAGGAGGCCGATGAGTGTGTGTTGCTGCTTCAGCAAGCCTCCGAGGCGCGTTTCCCGAAGGCTCTCAACACGCTCGGGATAATGTATAACAACATTGGCAAGGACTACTTCGCGCAGGCGGCGGCATGCTTTGCTGCGGCTTGCGAGGAAGGAATGATTGAGCAGGAGCCGGCTGCCGTCTATGCAAAATATCTCAGAGAGGGGCTTGGCGGTGTGGCTGTCGACAAGAAGAAAGCCGCGGAGGTGGAGAAGATGGCACTTAAACCCGACTATCAGGACCGTCTGATGAAACTCGTTGCCGACACATGGCTTGCCGACGAGGAAACACAGCAACCGCCGGTCGACACATTTGTCAACCCGACTCCGGAAACCACTGTCGACACAACAGTTGATATGTGATTGGAGTCATCCAATCGTCTCAATGATTCGGCGGCAGCGTTCAGCGGTGGCTGACGAGGATTTTCTCGCTTAAAATCAATTCCTTGTCCGACTTCAGCGTCGCAATATAGATGCCCTCGGGTAGTTGCGCCACGTTTATTGCAGTCATCCCGTCTTCCATAGTGGAGGCTGCGACAATGCGCCCCGACGTGTCGGCAAGCGACGCGGTGAGTCTGTCGGGATTGGGTGCGTTGAAGTAGAGATTGTCGGCCGACAGGCGCAGTCCCGGGCTGTCGGGATTTATACTTTCTGCCGAGCCAAAGCTGAAGTCGAAATCATCACGGCGGAATTCATAGTGGAACCGGTCGTTTGTTTTCTGCATGAATTCCAATTCAACGACATATTCAGGCATACAGGCGCACTCATTTAAGTTCGGGTTCATCATGTCTGCCTCAAACGGTCTGCTGCCAATGAATCCAATCCCTTCAATGGCAAAAAGACTTTCGGAAGTAGCCCCGTTGAGGGTTGCAAAAAATGCCTTTCGCTTTTTTCCGTTGACCTCCACATATTTAATCCCAGTGATGGTGATGTATGTCTCGTCTGCTGCAAGTCTGTATGTATCTCCGATTTTCCAGTCAAAATCATAGATGAGACGCTCTTCCAAAGCGTCCTTGTCGTAATAATTGTACATGTCTATGCGAGTCCCGTTGGGCACACGTCTGCCTATCGCATATATCCGTTTGCCCTCTTCTCTGACGAAACCATAAACCATAGCGTCCTCTTTCTGAAAGTCGACAGTGGCATATCTGTAGCAGACTTTATAGGTTTTGCTGTTTATCAAGGTGTCGCCGGAGAGCTGCAGGTAGTAGCTGCCTTCTTTTAGAGGGTAATACGTCCATTTGTATCCCCACTCCACGCCTTCTCTGACCAATGGTGTGTAACTGTATCCAACCGGATTTTCTGCATAAATGGCGATGCCTGCGATTGCAGACAGCAACGAAAACAATAATACTTTCATAACACCTTGTTTTTGAATACTTCAAAGGTACTGTTTTTTCAATTGTGGCACAGCTGTTTATTTCGGGGGGGGTAGTTAAAAAATCATAAAAAGCAGTGCTGGAGGCGACGAGCTTTAGAGGGGGTTCTGCCGCTACTGCGCTTGCCGCTCGATTCGCTCAATCAGGGCTGACCGGAGGTCGGCACGCGGGTCGGTGAGGCCGAGTTTGGCGCGGATATGTGTGCGCTGGCTCGTGATGTTGCCTTTTTCCTTAGTGTGGATGAATTCCAGAGCCTTTTTTTGTCGATGCCGAGAGCGTCAAGCACGCTGCGTTGCGCACTTGCTCAGAGAGTTGCAGTGTCTGTCTGAACTGGACACTGATCAGAAATGGTCTGAGCAAGTCGCCAACTTGTTCCGTGGGGCCATCCCAGAGAGAAACACCAATCCGACAGATGTCATCAGCAAAGCCTCATGGCTGGACAAATTGGATAGTTTACTCAAACTAAATGTCAGCAAACTTGGTGAGAAGTTCGAAACCTTAAAAAATGGATTGATAAAATGTGGTGACTACATTTTCAATTTCCTGGAAGACCCAATGGTTCCATCTGACAACAACGCTAGCGAACGAGGTATACGCAAGTTGAAAATCAAATTGAAAAACTCATGTACATTCCGTTCTGACTTTGGAGCTGATGCATTTCTTGAACTACATTCAGTAGTCGAGACAGCAAAGAAACACAACCAAACACCTTTTAATGCAATTCAAGCCTTGTTTGAGGTTTGACGATTCGTCATGCTCCTACCGCTGAATAGTTACAACAAGTCGTGAGAGTGTGTTAAAAGTGGGGCTGATAGAGATGAAAAATAGAATTTTGTATCGTTGGTTGGAAACAAAATATTATCTTTGTACCATAACTCAAGAAGAAATGGGCATCAACAAACTAAAAGTGGTGTTGACAGAAGAAGCACAAGCCTTCTTGGATGCCAGCCATTCAAAGCTCAGCAGAAGATATACTACAACATCTTCAAGGTTGAGGAAGGAGTGATGAAAGTTGACATCTTCAAGAAACTAGAGAATACTGAGATATGGGAGTTTCGAACTCTCTACAATGGTATATGCTACAGGCTTTTCTCCTTTTGGGATACTGAGGAAGAGACTTTGGTTATTG
>OMBR01000245.1_pt1 | contig 32150 bp, 19 predicted proteins | sample 1674041 | NCBI WGS metagenome assembly OMBR01 (sample SAMEA103958138, study PRJEB25191) | human gut metagenome | biome: human-associated habitat [ENVO:00009003]; feature: intestine environment [ENVO:2100002]; material: feces | place: Germany | collected 2013/2015
AGAACTGTGTTAAACTATTATTATTATAGCCTGACACAGTTTATTTTACACTCTCTAAAAGGACGGCTGGTAGATAGCATTTTTATCTACCAGCCGTCACCATCTCCATCCTTATTGTTATTATCTATCTATTAACAAGAAGTTTTGATTAACAGGACAATAATCAACCATTGAAATCGTAGATGCTTTTAATAAATGCTTTTAAATTAGATCTGTCAATCTTTATTGTCTTCATCTACAATACGAACTCCATCTTTACCATTAAAATCTATGAATATTAATGGATTATTATTTGCATAGTAGTCCGCTAAAACTTTTTATAATATTCACCTCTCCATTTTATGCCATGAGGTACAACTTGTATATATTCTCCCAAAAGAAAATATTGGTCGAAAAGTGTGTCTGTTATATTAGGTAGCTTTATAACAATACTTTTCTCTGAATCCAGATTCACTTCATACGGATACATGTAGTATAAGAGACCAAAGTATTGACCTGCGGGATTACTCTCAACATAATACATTGGTTGAAATGAAAACCTAAAACTATCTGAAGAGTTAATTCTGTTCCGATTCAACACTATAGTACATTCCCCTTTTTCAGTTACCCCTGAATACAAGATTGTACCACACCAAACATCAAACTTTATAGGTATAGATGCATTAGGAACTTTGAAAGATATTTCGTAAGGAGCGTTATTACTTGAAGCTTCTTCTGTAATTAAAATGTCTTTAAAAGCACTTTGCTCTGGTCTTTCTATAGAATTTATCTCAAAAAAAGTATTACTGGCTTCAGTTATTTTACAAATAGCCAAAGGATAGTAGCTCTTTTCCCCCTCCTCTATAGAAGATGAGGAACAGGATAAGAACTTTAGTGTGTCATTTTTAATTTCTATCAATCTTGCACCTGATTCATTATGATAGACTCCATTTTCAAGTTTTTTAGATGTTTCACCATAACAAACCATTCCTATAACTGACAAAAATATAGTATATAAAAATCTCATTTATTTCAGGTCTATATGAATACTGCATTTTCATAATGTGTAGATTAGGTTCTACATGTTGCAAATATAGCGAAATAATGCATGGGGTGTATGCGGAAAAACCATCCTTTTAACAAAGATTATACTCTATGTCACAAGGATACATAAGATATGTTACACGGAGTTTGTTTCACTTTTCCCGACGGCACCCTGGTGAACATTAAACGTGTATATACTAGTATTGCGGATACGCTTACTAAAACATGATATTATTCACCATGCATCAAATTTAATACACATCCATTATTCTTATTAATGGTCATAAATACAACACCTCCTTTTGCCGTATGTAATGTCCCTTCTATCGTCCAGTATTTATCATTGATAAGCGTTATTTGAAGTGGCAATTCAGAGTTTAACTGTTGCTCTCCATACACTGCTTTAATAATGGGAATGGCTACTTTACATGCTGTTTCGGCATCGGGTATAATACCCTTTTTAAACCTGTTTCCTGTATTTTCAAAGTTTGTCGAATCGTAGAAATTTGTACCTTGAAAAGGATCTTTAGTCTCCTTTTCTGTTGCTATTCCTTTATTAACAAATAGAGTTTTACTATTATAGGTGCTACTATTATAGGTGCTATAATAATTTCCCACAAGGAAACATAGTATTGCAAATATCAATACAAAAATATATTCTTTCCTCATTATCTAAGTAACTGTTCAAAATTAATTTTACAAATATGAATAATTCACGAATAAGTTCGTACCCACAGATATAAGAAGGTATATTTTGCTCACAACTTATTCCTTTTTCTATAAAAAAGAATAGAGAATCTTGTGATTTTCTTGGTAAAAATACACTATCTGTTTTCTCAGAGACACAATCTACAGGAGCCTGCCATCTATTTTCCGAACTGTCATATATAAGGTACTTAGTTACCTTTAGTTTTGACACATTCCATTATTTATATACTATGTATCTAAGTTTTTCTACTTGAAGAATTTTATAGTTAGAATCATAGCTATACGAAATCGTGGGATGATCGCACCCCTTATCTGTTATCAAATAAGTTGTTGTCTTATATACTCCATTATCTCCTTTCTCTATTATTATCTTGTAATGAAGTCCGGTGTCGTCTGTTATTTTTAATCTGTAATCTTTAACTGTTGAGAAAAATACGATAGAGTCAGAACCAAAAGAAGAAGTAAAGTATTCACCATTTTTATAAATAAAATGAGTCGCACCATTATCTGATTCTACTACTATTTCATTTTTTGAGTATGTTATTAAGTAAGAATCCTTTCGCTTAGAAGGAAACAATCGTTTACTATTTTCATGACAAGATGACAGCAGCATCAATAAAGATGCAACTATCATCATTGAACCGACCTTTTTAAAAACCAATGTCTTCATAACCTATTTTTTTGGCGGGTTATACCATTCAACTGTTTGTGCTGTAAGATTTACCATTAACACGGGACACTAATGACACTTAATATTAAAAATAATCTGAACATATATAAGCTGTGGATTAGGTTTAACATATCGCAAATATAGCGAAATAATGTATAGGGCTTATACAGGAAGGCCGTTCTTTTAACAAAGATTATACAAGAATGCAGATGTTTGTCCGGCAATGTTTTGTAATTTAGCATTTGGATGCAATGTGAAAAGGCAGGCAAAATGAAGAATATAATATGCATATTATTAATAGTTTCATCAGTGTGGGCATGTAAACCCACACAGATGAGTTACGCTAAAAACTTATCATTTTGAAACCCTTGAAAAGCTCGTCCCATCTTTGAATGTATATTGTACAAGTCCGTGTTTTTTGCTCCAAGCATAACTTTTTATAGGGTTAACTTGATTATGATTTGTAATTTGCTCTGTATTGTTTTCGTCAAAAAACAATATATCATTGAACGTGACATTGTTGATTTTTAATGTTGTCAATTTTAGGGGTGTTTCTCTTGACCATCTTCCAAGAAGTCCGCCGGAAAAACTGACAGGCTTGTTATTATGCAATTTTTGAACATAAAGAGATCCTTCGCATCCAGTAGTTCTATTAAACCTATAATGTATGCATCCCCCTGCTATATACTCCGTATTACTTGTATTAAAGTAGGTCATATTGAAAGGGTTCAAAGAATTTGAAATATCAATTTGACATATTATAACAGTATCTTTTGCCCCATCTTTAGATTGGAAATACATAAACTCTCCCTCATGCCTGTTTGTAAGCCATGCCAGCTCCTCATCATTCATGTGTGTTATATAATGATATACGCAAGAATGGAAGAAAAACAAAAGAAGCAAAATTAAAGATACCCCATTTAATAATCTTTTCATAGCTCTGGAAGTTTATGTTTCAAGAAATCGTCTATAGGCGACACCCAAGACCATGCATTGGCTGTTGACGAACAGCACAGCATACACAATAATATGAAAACTGATTTTTTCATAAGCTGTGGATTAGGTTTAACATATCGCAAATATAGCGAAATAATGTATAGGGTGTATGCGGAAGGGTTGTTTTTAACATTGGTTAAACTACTGAAGTCTCTATCGTTTTCTTAAGCTTTTCTCACCGTCACCCGAACGCCGCCCGATCGGATTCCGTCCGCCGCCCGATCGGATTCCGTCCGCCGTCCAATCAGATTCCGTCCGTCGTCCAATCGGATTGCGTCCGCCGTCCGATCGGATTGCGTTCGGAGTCCGATGATATTTCGCGACAAAATAGTTATTAATATGAAGAAAGGCAGACACTTTTTGTTTGAAGTGTCTGCCTTTTATTCGTTGCGTAGGTTTTAAAACCTCCACGTATTACTTCACTAATACCTTCTTTGCCTTTCCGTTCTTCTTAACGATGAACACGCCCTTGCCGACGTTCTGCGTAGCGATGCGGCGTCCGGCGATATCGTAAACGGCGTCGGGCGATGCGTTCTCGTCGAGCGACGGCGCTGTGATGGCAGTCGGGTCGCCCCAAACGGCGCGTGTCAGTCGGCTCTCGCCGGTGTTGTATACGGCGCTCACGCTGTACACGGCGTCCTCCGTTCCGGCGTTGTCGGTGTAAGCGGTGGCGGGGATAGGCGCTGTGGTGAGCAGTTCGTCGCCGCGATAGACGTTATAGCCCAGCAGCGAGAAGTCGCGTGCCGCCTTGCGGTATGTGATGTCGTCGAGGAAGAGTATGTACTGGTCCTGCGATACGCAGCGTATTGCGAAGTGGCGTGTGCCGGCGGGCAGGGTAGCGGTGTACTGTTTCCACTGTCCGGGCACGGTGATTGTGGCGCCAATCTTCTTGAACGACGCGGTGTCGCAGTCCTCGGTAGAGTAGAGCACCTCTATCTGCTCCTTCGTGCCGTAGTAGCTTGCGTTGGGGCTGAACGCCCAGAACGTGATGGTCTGCGCTCCGTCCACCTCCGGCGAGATGAGCCAGTCGTCGTTCGGCGTGAAGCGGCCTACCGAGAAGGCTGCTGCCACCTGCTTGCCAGAGTGAGCCGAGAAGTAAAGCGGGTTGAGGCTCACAGCCGACGGGTTGAACACCTGGAACGCCATCTCTGCCTCCACGTTGTCGTATTTTATGAAGTCGCCCGAACCGTCCTGAATGCCTATCGTATAGCGCTTGTCGCCGTCGAAGAGGGTCCACTCGCCGAAGTGCTCGATAGTGAACGGCGCATACGACTCGAAGTCCTCCGACACACTCTCTGCCTTTGTGCCGTCGGCGATGCCCTTCGGCTCGCTCCAGGAGAGACGGACGCCGCCTTCTGCCTTCTGCGCGTAAGCCGCGTCGATGTACGGCTTGCCCGGCAGCACGGTCACAACAATCTGCCCTGACGTGTTGTCCGAGTTGTCCTCGTCGCCGTCCCATACCACCTCAGCCGTGTAGACGCTTGTCTGCTTTGCGTCGGTGTTCGGCGCGTCCTTCAGCGTCACCTTCGCCCATGTGTCGGCGTTGAGACGGTCGCCCTTCGCCTCGTCTACGCAGTTGCCGTCGCGGTAGAGCTTCACGGTGTAGTCGTCGGCAGCGCTAACGCCCTTGTTCTCTATAGTGGCTGTGAACTGGAGCTCGTCGCCCACGCTCACTTTCGACTCTGATGCCGTGAACTCGGAGAGCGCCACGTTGCCGTCCAGCTCGTCAACGATGTTGATGTTGTCGACGTAGAGCGGCACGATGGTGGTGAGGTCGTCGGTAGAGCCGCCCACGCCCGTGAACACGAGGTTCACGTACGGGTACTTCTTGTAGTCGCTGAGCGCTATCTTCATCTGCTTCCACTCGCCCTGGTATTTCTCCATCTCGGTGTCGTTCGGCGTGAACGAACCTACGGTGTGCAGCTTGCCGTCGGGCGTCTGCAACTGCACGTCGAGACGATGCGTGCAATACTGCATGTGGTAGAGCGCGAACTCCAGCGTCGGGTTGTTAGCCTCCTTCAGCGAAATCTTCGGACCTACGAAGTGAGCCTTCTCGCCCGTTGTTATCGTAGAGAAAGCTATCAGTCCGTGGTCGCCGTCCTCAGCATCAGTGTATGTAGCATACTGCATGATGTCCCACTTGGCGAGATTGCTGCCGTAGGTGTACCACGGTCCGCGCTCGAGCGAACGCTTCGCGAACGACTCCTTGTAGGGCAGCACGTACGGCTTGCCCACGAACATGGTGTCGGTAGACGCTGTCTCGCCCTTGCCCGTAGCCGTCTCAGGTGTGATGAGATACCAGATGAGCTTCTGCTCGTCGTTCTTCATCGTGAGCTGCTCGCTGTACGAGTTGGAGGTGACAACGGTGCTGCGCAGCGAGCTGCCGTCGAGGTTGCCGAGGTTGTACTTCAGGCTCGTCTGGTCGATGCTGCCGCCGTTGGTGCCAACGGTAGGCGCCGTCCACGAGAGCGATACCTTGCCTTCGTCGGTAGCCGAGAGCTTGATGTCCGTAACAGCCGCCGGCGTGTCGTAGCCAACGTACGCCGTGAGGAGAAGTGTCTTGCCCTGTCCGTGCTTGTTGGTAGCAAGGATAGCGTATTCGTTCGTGCCGGTGTTGGCAGGAGTGTCCTGCACAGACAGCTTCGTGCCTGGCGCTACGTTCTCGAAGGTCTTCACGAGGCGGTCGTCCGTAGTGTTCTTCACGACAACCGTAGTGAGATTCTCGGTGAGCGTGCCGCCCTTCATGTCCTTCGTCGGAGCGCTGAACACGATGTCTACGCGCTTCTCTGCTCCAACGCCCTGCGCCGTAGCCTCTGTAGCGCAAGCCGGGATGTGTACCGAACCGATCTTTGTGATGCGCAGGTTGTCGATGGTTACGTAGCTGGTGTAGTCGTATGGGCTGCACGAGTGGATGCCGATGTACGTTAGTCCGCTGTATTCGGGCATGAACTCCGAGGTGTATGTCTTGTATTCGTCTTCAGCCACCTGCGTCGCCGGCATGATGATCTGCTTCAGACTCGCTCCGCGTTGCTCCTTGCCCGCCGCAATCTCCAGTTTCTTTACATAGCCCTGGTCGCCGTAAGCGTCGATGCTCACCTGGTAGACCGAGTCGGTGCTAAGGTTGAACGGCGGCGTGATAACCCAGTCGTCGTCGTCGAGACCAGCCTCGCTCGAACCGCACGTCATGCAGTCGAAGTACGGCTCCCATGTGTATCCGTCCTCGTTCGTGTCCTCTATGACGAGCGAGTTGCACTCCGTCTCGCTGTCGAACAGCATTTCGTAGGGCAGCGATGCCACCGTGCCGAGCTGCAGCTTGTCGGTCTTCACTGCCTCGCCGCTGTATCCGCCCGTCATGGCTACCACCTCGTAGTAGTAGAAGCCGTACTGCAGACCGCCTATTGTGTTGTCTGTGCACGATGTCGCCGTGCCTTCGTACACCTTCACGTTGTCGGGCTGTCGCGTCACTACGTACTTCACGTCCGTCGGGTCGTAGTAGCCGTCGTGTACGCCCTTGGTCGGCGCCTCCCACGTTACCTTCACGGCGCCCTTGTCCTCAAAGGCTATGGCGTCCTTGGCTTCCACCTCGTCGGTTCCAGCCCAGAAGTATGAGTACGCCCACGGACTTCTGCCTGCTGCGTTCTGCGTAGCCACCTTCAGATAGTGCATGCCACGGCTGAGCTGCTTAGGTAGCGTCACTGTCTCGCCGGCTGTCGTCGTGCCGGTGGCGGTCTGTTCTGCCTTGTCGTCTACGCAGAGCGTGTAGGAGAGTGAGCCGCTAAGCGTGCTTCCGCCCATTGTGGCGGTAGGCGCCGTGAAGCTGACCGTTCCGCTGAGCGCACCTTTCTCGTACTTGCCGCCGAAAGCCGTAGCCGTCTGCGGAGCGTTGTCGGCTGCGTACGGGCTGAGCGTGTATATGCCCGTGAACTCGTAGCGCTCGGGTATGGTGGCGAGTGTTGTCGTCTTGCCCGTGCTGAGGTCTATCTCGCACAGCTCAGGACTCTCGTTGGTGTAGTGCGGCGTCATAGCCCAGAGCATGCGTCCCGAAGCATAGTCGAACGTGGCGCTCTGCGAGTATTTCACCGACTTGCCGGTCTGTCCAATCTTGGTCAGCTTGCCCGTCTGCTTGTCTACGCTGTAGAGCATGCCGTATGCGCCCACGCCGTAGAGCTTGCCGTCGCGTGTGGACGCAAGTACAATCAGCTCTTCGTCTATATCGGCTATCTTCGAAGCGAAGCCGGTGATTGGGTTGAGCGTGCCGAGGAAGTATTGCGTAGAGGTAGCCGTCTCCTTGAAGCAGCCGTAAATCTTGTCGCCTACGGGGTCGTAGGTGAGGTCGGACGCCGCACTGCTGTACGACTTGATGGTCTGCTCGTTGATGAGTTTCCAGTTGTTCTTCGTGTCGAACGTGCGGAACGTAACCACCTGCTCGAATTCGTAGCGCGTGAAGTCGACGAGGTGATACATACCGTCGACGTATACACCGCCGCCATTAGCCTTTATGGCATCGTTGCGCACTTCAAGTTTGATGGCGTTGCCGTTGTCTGCCGGCATGCTGTACAGTCCGTATGGCGGTGCTTCCATGTCCTCCCATTCATGACCGAACACGACGCTGCCGTAAACCGTCGGATTGGTTTGCGCCATCGCCGGTGGGGTCAGCGCAAGTGCTCCGAGAGCTGCGTAGAGTAATCTTGATTTCATGATTATAGAATTTGTTTGTGTTATTGAACTTTTTAAACTCTCTCGAAAATAAAAAAAGAGAGTTGAGAGTTAAGGGCTGAAAGTCACGTAGTGCAGGTTTCCGCTGCACCATCCTTACCTTATTTATAATAATACGGTAATCATTGCTTTCAATCCTTAACTCTCAACTCTCAATGCTTAATTGTCAGTTGTTCTTGCTCTGCTCTGTTACTTCACAAGAACCTTGTATGTAACGCCAGCTGCCTTCACGATATACATGCCGCGAACCACGCTGATGCGCTCTGCGAAGCCGGCTGTGCGCTGCGCTACGAGTGCGCCGTCTGCAGCATATACTGTGACGGTCTTACCCATTGCGCCGGTTACAACCAGCGTGTTCTTCTCAACGCTCACGTTCACGCCGGCTGCGTCGATGTCGTTGATGCCTACAGTCACCTCAACCTCTGCAAGGTTTGAAGCGAGCGACTCGCCCTTGTCGTAAACTGCTGTCACTACGTAGCCGTACTTAGCCGACTCGGTGAGGGTGTTGTCGGTGAATTTCTCGCCGCTTACGAGCGACTTGTTCACCTTCTTGCCGTCGCGGTATACGTTGTAGCCGTTCAGCTGAAGGTCTTCGGGCTTAGATCCTGCTTCTACGAACTTGATGTCGTCGAGCAGCAACGCGAACTTGTTGTTGGATACGCAGCGGATAGCGAAATACTTGGTGCCCTCAGGCAGCTTGTACTCGTATTCCTCCCAATCCTGAACGTTGTTCACGTCTTCTGTTTCGCCCAACTTCTGGAAGTTTGCGATGGCTTTGCTGGTCTTAGAGTAGAGCACCTCGAACTGTTCGGGCACAGCAGCGCCGCCCATGCCTGCCTTGGCGAAGAAGCTGATGGTCTGTGCCTCGCCGTTGAGCTGCGGAGAGATGAGCCAGTCGTCGTTCTGTGCCTTTGTGGCGCCGCCGTCGGTAGACGCGCAGCTGAAGCTGACGAGCATCTGGTCGCCCGAGTGAGCCTCCCACGACTTGAACGGTATGCCTGCCTTCTCAGCGTTGAACACCTGGAACGCCATCGGCTCGCCTGCATGGTCGTACTTCAACGGTCCGAACATTGTGTTGAGTGTGATCTGGATGGTCTTCTGCTTGTCGCCGTCGTACATTGTCCAACCACCTACACCGTCGATGATGAAGGTGTCGTACTGTTCGAACGACTCGGTTGTTGCCTTCGGCTTGCGGTCTGTAAGGTTAGGCGCAGTCCATGTGAGGTTTACGTTGTTGCCTGACGCTGTAGCCTTCAGCGCTGTAGCTGTAGGATAGTCGGGCAGAACGACCTTAACCTTGCCGTTCTTGGATGAGTTGTTCTCCGGCAACTGGTCTTTAGCGTAGTCGATAGACACACGATAGTTGGTCTGTTCGGGGTCGAGCACGGATGTAACGTCCTTCATAACCACCGATTTCACCATGTCACCGTCGATATTGACGCCGTCGATGCGGCTTGCTTCCTTGTCGTTCTTATAGAGTACGATGTCGTAGTCGGCACCGTTCACGGTTGTGCTTGCGTTGTTGCGAAGCGAGAATTCGATAATCGACTCGCTGCCTGCGTTGACGCTCTCTTCTGTTGAGATAGACATAGCCATGAGGTCGCGGTCTGCCTTCTCAACGATAGCTACGTTGTCGTAAGCCGCGAAGTTGTCAAGATTCTTCACAGCCTTGCCCTCGAAACCGATGCGCACGAACTTGCTGTCCTTGTACGGAGTGAGGTCAATGCTATAGCGGTTCCAACCCTTTGTGCCTTCTGCTGTAGAGATGCGGCGCACGTTAACGAACTCGCCGTAGTCTTTCTGTACGCTGATGTTCAGCTCGTCGCCGTCACCGTTCAGATAAGCCCAGAAGTTAAGCACGGGGCTTTGCATGTTGCTGATGTCAACCTTCGGCGATTCGCTGCGCACCGACTTGCCAACTGCTGTTGCTGAGAACGACTGCAGTCCGCCGTCGTTGTCTTGTGCCGTCGTTACGGTCGATTCGGTCGTAGCATAACAGTATGCTTCACCAATCTCTCCGTTGGTAACGTTCGTGATCCACGGTCCACTCTTCATTGTGCAGTTCTTGAACGACTCAATCATTGGAGCCGACAAAGCCGGACCAGCGATTGTAGTTACTGTCTGCCAACGTTCTCTACCGCCACCGCTGTTGTTCACAGCGTAAACACTATAGCCGGTATATACCTGCTTGTTGCTGATAGTGAGCTGTTCGTCGTAGTGGTTCTCGTTGCCGAGCGACACATCTTCATGCGAACTGCCGATAGAGATGTAGTATGTAAGACCTTCGGGGTCGATGTATCCGCCGTGCAAGCCCACCGGAGCATCCCATGTGACGTGGATAAGTCCCTCCTTGTTGAGGTCTTCCACTGCTTTAAGATTGCGCACAGCGCCCGGTTCGTCAAGACCTACGTATACGGTGAGGGTAGCCTCAAGACCTTCCTCGCCGGCAGCGTTCACAGCCACAACAGAATACTTGTGGTTGGCTGATTCTACGCCCTCGTCCTTGAAGTTGCACGCAGCACCAGGAGTCACATTGGTGAATGTAGTGATGTTTGTACCGTCGCGATATACCTTCACCTGCAAGTTTCCGCTGAGCGCAGCACCGGTTATGGTAGTTGTAGGCGCCTTCACGCTGATGTTGGCATAAGAAGCGCCCTTCTCGCCTGCCACAACCTTAAAGTCTGACGGCACTTCCGGTGCGGTTGACGGCACTTCCGTTATCTTCATGTTGTCAACATAGAACGTGCTCTGATTTGCATCGCTCACGCTGTGAATACCGAAGTAGTGCAGACCATCCTCCTTGGCGCGATATGTGCCAGTAAGGGTGTGACGGCGCGGATCGTATGTGATGTCGGTCGGTGCGATAATCTCCTCGGTGAGTGCCTCTGCTGTAGGAGCCAAGCCGACTGCTGCAGCCACACGCTCAACCGGATAGGTGTTAACCGCATCGAACGAGAACTTGTAAGCTGCGTTCTTCTTCATGTTCACGGCAGGCGATACAAGCCAGTCGTCGCCCGCGTTTTCTGCGTTGTACTTATAAGTGGCTGCTTCATAGTCGCTATCGAAAGTCCAAGTCGATTTGTCGTTGTTTGCGTCGATAACTGTCAGCTGGTTGAAGAGTTCCTCGGTATGTATCGAGTTCTCGTACGGCAGCTTAACGCTTACGCCGATAGTAACGTCAGCCGACTCTGCAAACTCGCTCTGCATGTCGCCGTTGCTTGCAGCCACCTTGTAATAATATGTAGCAAGGTCCGGCGAAGCAATCTTGTCGGTATAGGTGGTTTCTGTGACGCCCTCAGCAAGAGTAGTGACGTCAGTAGCGTCGCTGCTGTTCACACGTACCACGGTGTATGTGAGCTTGTCGGCGTCGAAGAATCCGCCGTTGACGCCGCCCGTAGGAGCCTTCCAAGTGAGCGTTACGTTCTGTCCGTTGGCTGCAGCCTTCAAGCCGGTAGGCTTCTTCGGCTGGTCGTAGCCGAGACGCACACTCTGCGAAACGGGAGCGCTTACGGCAGCCGGAGTATTGCCGCTGGCAGCAATCTCTGCAGTCACGGTTACGTTAGTCATGCCGCTGGCAGTTGTAGTGAAGCTGGTATTGACAGCTGCGCCAGCCGCTGCGGTGCCCGTTGCAGCAACCTCACCGTTGAGACGCACGGTGTACTTGAGCGAACCGCTGAGCGCAGCATCCTTAACGTCCTTTGACGGCATAGTGAACTTCACCGTGCCGCTTGTGAGCGAAGTAAGGTCGACGCTGAGGTTGCTCACAGTCTGCGGAACCGCTTTCAGCGTGAGGTCCTGCTTGATATAAAGACCCGTAATCTGGTCGTAAGCATAGTTGTCTATGAAGTTGCACACCTCAGTTCCCTTGCCGGTAGCAGGGTCAATCTCTATGATGCGCGTTGCCCAGTCGTACTGGTCGAGCATAGCCCAATAGATCTTGCCCGTAGAGTAGTCGCATGTAGCACTCTGGAAGAGCTTGAACGGCTTGTAGCCGGTATCGCCGACCACCGTTGCCGTGCCGCTATACTTGTTCACGGCGTAGAGTTTGCCGCTACGACCGATAGTGTAGAGGTCGCCGCTCTTGTTGCAGGTGATAGCCACCATCGACTCAGGCAGTTCGCCGATAGCCTCACTGTTTGAGGTATAGTCGTTCTCTCCCCAGTAGGTGGTGACGAGCTTGCCCAATGTCTTGTATGTGCCAGAGTAGTCGTCGTCTGAGAACAAACCATACACCTGCTGCGTTTCGGGGTCGAAAGCGAGGTCCATTGAGATGGCAGAGTAAGCCAACTCCGGACTCGGCTTGTCTATCTTCATCTGCCATGTACTGGTGTCGTACTCGTAGAAGTGGATAGGGAACTTAACCTGTGTGTCGGTCTCCTCATACCATGAAGACAGATAAGTGCCTTGCACGTATGTAGCAGCGTTGTAGCACTGAACGTTGCTGTTGACGAGACTAATGCTCGCCGCATTGTTGCTTGAGAACTTGTAGAGACCCGGGTCGCGTTCATCGCTCGACAGCACGTAGCCATAGAGCTGAACGCCCGCAGCCTTTGCCTTCTTCGCAGCAACCGATGGGGTCTGCTGTTTCGCCTTCTTGTTGGCGAGACGTCGTGCGATGACTTCCGCCGGCACCTTGTTGGCTTGGGCGACAGCCTGAGCCACGGGAGCCGCGATGACCGACAGCATCACCAGTGTCTTTGCGCACGTCTTCAGATTAACGATTTTACTCATTTGCGTATTGTTTTTATTATAATAGTATGGTCGACGTTAAAAAAAGCGTCGGTAGACGACAATCTTTGCTTATTGTCTATTTCACGAACAGATTGCGTTTAGGCATCTTGCTGCCGAAGCGCTGTCGCAACTTGTCGAACAGCGCCATTGTGTCCTTCGAGAACTCGTGACCCTTCCACGTGCTTGTGTTCGTTATGAACACCCAACATTCGCCGTCGGGATAGCGCAGAACGATGGCAGATGTGCCCACGAGCGAGCCGGTGCGTATCCACGGACGGTTGCGTGGCGTGAAGTTCCAGCCAAACGAAAACTGATGGTCGGGCATCTCCTGCGTCATCAGTCGCACGGCTTCGGGCGAAATCACGTCGGGCAGAGTAGGATCGCCGTCGATAGCTGCCACGAGTCGGCACAGCTCAGCCGCCGACGCTGTCCACGCACCCGCACCGAGTGCGGTCTTTATGTCGTTCTCGCCGTAGCAGCGCTCCACAAGCCTGCCGGAGTTGTTGAACTCCTGCGCTGGTAGCGACGAGGAGTGCATGTAGTATACTGTCTCGTTCTCGCGACGGTCCTTAAGATAGTTGCCCGCGATGTGGAAGTCGTAGCAGCCCGCCGGTTCGAGCACATAGCGTTGCATGAACTTCTCGTACGGCATGCCCGTGCGCTTCTCGATGATGAGCGACAGCAGCGTGTAGCCTATGTTGCAGTAGCGTTGCATCGAGCCGGGCGTATATCCGAGGTGACGGCGCAGCACGATGCGCAGCAGATTGCGGTGGTCGGGTGGAGTGGTGAGGTGGTTCTGCTGCATAATGTAGCGCGTAGAGAATATCGGGTCGCCTGCATAGTTGGTGAAACCAGCCTTGTGGCGCAGCAGCTGCTCAACGGTTATGTCGAAGTAGCGTTTGTCGCGTATGGAGTTGACGTAGAATGTATCGTTCAGAATGCCCTGCGGTCCGAACACCTTGTCCGTCAGGCGCACCTTGCCCATGTCGCGCAGCTTCATGATGCCCACAGCCGTGACGAGCTTCGACACCGATGCCATGCGCATGATGTACGATGGCTCCATAGGATACTGCTTGTCAACGTTGGCGAAACCGAATCCGCGTGCGTAGAGCAGCGAGTCGTTGCGCGATATGGCGAGCTGAGCGCCGTTTATCTCCCAGCGCTTGAGGTAGCGGCGCATGATAGAGTCCATGGCGTGCAGCTCGGGCTGGTCGGAGAGCGCGTTGCAGAGCGTGTCGTTGAGGTGTACGATATGTGTTGAGTCGTTGATGTGTTGGGATGTCGTGGTGTCACGACCCGAGCACGACGAGCAAGTGCAGCGGCAGATGCCCAGCGTAATGAGTACGACAAAGGTGAGGCACCCCATGCAGGAGATCCTCACCTTAGTGCGATATTGTTTCTTTATTCTGTATCCGAACATTTTTATGATAATCCTTCAATTTCGCCGTTCACGATGTCGATGTTCATCGCTGCCGGCACCTTTGGCAGACCAGGCATACGCATGATGCTGCCTGCCACAACAACAATCATTTCAGCGCCCGCGTTGATTACTATGTCGCGCACGTTCACGTCGAAGCCCGAAGCAACACAATACTGCTTGGCGTCTGTAGAGAACGAGAACTGTGTCTTTGCGATGCAGACAGGGAAGTGCTCGTAGCCCAGCTCCTTAATCATCTGCAGCTTCTTCTTAGCCGGTGCAGCGAACGAGACGCTTGCCGCTCCGTATATGTTCTTAGCCACCTTCTCTACCTTCTCCTCGATAGAGTCCTCGTCGTCGTAAACGAGCTTCAGCGGCTCAGACGGGTGCTTCTCTATAGTCTCCACCACGAGGTTAGCCAAGTCGACAGCGCCCTTGCTGCCTTCGGCGTAAGCGTCGTTCTCGGCGAAGCCCACGCCAATCTCTGCGCAGTAGTTCTTCACGATGTCTATCTCCTCAACCACGTCGCCTGCATAGCGGTTGAACACCACAGCCACGGTCTGACCGAACGACTGCAGGTTCTTGATATGCTTGTCGAGGTTGGCAAGACCCTTGCGGAGACCCTCGCTGTTGGGCTTCTTGATGTCCTCTACAGCCACGCCGCCGTGCATCTTGAGGCCCTGCGCAGTAGCAACTATGAGCGTGAGCTTAGGCTGCAGACCGCTCTTGCGGCACTTGATGTCGTAGAACTTCTCTGCTCCGAGGTCGGCACCGAAGCCAGCCTCCGTGATGACGTAGTCGCCGAAGGTCATAGCCATCTTCGTAGCGAGGATGGAGTTGCAGCCGTGAGCGATATTGGCGAACGGACCGCCGTGTACGAACGCTGCGGTGTTCTCGGTAGTCTGCACGAGGTTAGGCGCAAGTGCGTCGCGCAGCAGAACGGTGATGGCGCCAGCCACGCCGAGATCCTTCACGGTGAACGGCTTGCCCTCAACGGTGTAGCCCAGAAGAATGTTCTCGATGCGGCGGCGCAGGTCGTCCTCGTCCTTAGCGAGGCAGAGTATAGCCATAATCTCCGACGCAGGAGTGATATCGAAACCCGATTCGCGCACAATGCCGTTCGCCTTGCCGCCCATGCCAGTCACGATGTCGCGCAGTCCGCGGTCGTTCACGTCGAGCACGCGGTTCCAGAGCACTTCGCGCAGAGCGAATCCGTTATCGCGGTTCTGGTACATATAGTTGTCGAGCAGCGCCGTGATGGTGTTGTGCGCCGAGGTGATGGCATGGAAGTCGCCGGTGAAGTGTAGGTTTATCTTGTCCATCGGCAGCACCTGTGTGTGTCCGCCGCCGCATGCTCCGCCCTTGAGTCCGAACACCGGACCGAGCGACGGTTCGCGCAGGGCGCATATAGCCTTCTTACCGATGCGTGTGAGTCCGAGCGCAAGACCGATAGTAACGGTAGTCTTGCCGATGCCAGCCTTGGTCGGTGTGATGGCTGTAACGAGTATAAGGTTGCTCTTCTTTACGCGCTCCTCGTCGATGAGGCGTGTCGGAACCTTAGCCATGTAGTGACCGTAGTGTTCAAGTTCTTTTGTCGGGATGCCATACTTCGAAGCAACTGCTTCAATCTCCTCGAGCTTGGTGCTGCGAGCAATTTCGATGTCTGTCATTGTGTGTGTGATGTTTGTAGAGTTATCCTCTTGTTGTTATAGAGTTTTGAACCCTTGTGGTTACAAAGTATGGAGTGCGAGTGCAAAGGTACAATTAAATAATCAATAATGTGAAGATTGTACTGGGTTTTTCTAAGGTTATTAAGACAATTATATTATTCCGTTCTTCTTGAGTAATTGTGTTAATTCTTTTCCCTTGATAGTACTACGCTCTGATTTATCGTAGATATAGAGCAGTCCTAAAGCGTCTTGTACATCTGTAATAACAACAGTTATAATGCGTGCGCCTCCGCTTTTGCCCGCTCCTTTTGAGGTGATAGCCATGCGTATTTTTCGCAGACCACCACCAAGGTCGGTGCCCATTGTAGGGTTCTTTGCCAGTTCGTCTCGCAAATTGATAAGGTCGGCTTTCAACGACTTGTATCGTTTGCTCAAATGTTTCACTTCTTTTTCGAAAGAAGGAAAGATGTATAGTTTACAACTCATCGAGCAAATCGTCTAATGGTTTTAGCTCAAGTTTTCCTTCTCTATAGGCTTTCAGTTCTTTAAGGGAATCGCCGAATTGGGCAAGAGGCTCTTCTCCGACCATACATGCCTCATCAGCCTCCCTTTTTAAAAAGAGGTTCTTAATCTTGTCCAGAAAATGGATGTCCTGTGTGTTCAGTACCTGACGGATTATTTCGTTCTGGGTAGCTTGTAAACTGATTGATGACATATTGTTTCTTCTTATAGTGTTATATCGCAAAATTACATCGAATAATTGAAACATCCAAATATTATCAGTTTATTCTGTAAAAAGAGGTTTCTTCTTTAATGTTTCTAATGTTTTTGTGGACGTTGTTCAAACAATAAGGGCGTGCCACCTAAAGTGACACGCCCTTAATGCTATTGTTTTGTCATCGGACAGCGTACGCAATCCGTTTACTTAACCTGCTTCTTTACGCTGCCGTCAGCGTACTTGACGAGCACAACGCCACGCGCGTTAGCACCAACCTTCACGCCGTCTACGGTGTAGCGAGCCACCTCAGCTGCGTTCTCCGCAGCCTCTGTCTTGTTGATGCCAGTCGAGAAGTCGACAGTTACGTAGTCGGACGGTGCAGAAACCACCTTCTTGTTGTTGTACATTCTCTGTCCGTACACGCGGTAAGCGTAAGTGTGGTTAGCCTTCGGCTGAGCGAGCTGAGTGAGGGTGTAGCTTGTCTCCTCCTCCTCAATCTCCTCAGAGTTGTCGAGGAATGTATAAACGCGGTCGCCAGCCTTCAGGTTCTGAGTAATCTTTATCTCGTCGATGATGAACGGATAGTGGTTCTGGCAAGTGAATGCGATGCGGTCGCTGAGCTGGCCCGCTGTGAAGTTGAGCGTGAATGTACTCCAGTCGTCGGGGTTGAGCTGGCACTGCTTAGTCTCGCGTGTGTTCTTGCTGTAGACGATGAGCGTCTCGTCCTTGAGCATAGAGCGTGCCTTCACCTTCACCTGATAGCTTCCGCCGTCGTTGTTAAGTGTAAGCTGCGGAGTGACGAGTTCGCCGCTGATGTTGTAGTCGGTCATGCCGGTGCAAACGAAGCAGCCCTCAGCGTATCCGCCCCAGTAGCACTCCCATCCGTTGTTGTATACCATATCCAAGCCCACCTTCTCGTACTTGCCGTTCTGGAAAGCGTACGGCTTGTCGATAGTTACGCCCGAGCCCGAAATCTTAGAGAAGTCCTCGTTGATCACCACGTAGCCCGCTGCGTCAGCCGGAGCCGTGTATAGGTCGTTGTTCTCAACGTAGTAGCTTTCAGCCTTCGGCGAGAGCTGCCAGTTGGCTGTATAGCTGTCCTTGCGCACGTCGTTGGCAGACTCTGCCACCGGAGCAGCTACGCCGATAGCCTCGTAAGCCTCAGACGAAGGCGATGTGCTCTCTGCGTTGCAAGCCTTAACGACGAACGAGTAGTCGATAGCCGGGTCGAGACCGTCGACGGTGAAGCTTGTGCCCTCAACGCGCTTGTCCTTGATGTCGTAGTGAGTGGTAGTGGTGTTCTTTGTGCTCCATGCCATGTCTGTGAGACCCAGTGCGCAGTCGTCGGGGAAGCCCGCAAGACGGAAGCGCACAGAAGTACACTTGTACTTGTCCTGTGTAACGAAACGTGTCCAGTCGAAGTAGTGGAATATTTCGCCCTGACCGTAGTCAGAAGCATCGACATAGATTGTTGTGAACTTCTTCCAAGCGTGTCCGTCGAAGAGCTCAACGATAATCTGTGCGTCGCCTATCTCCTCCGCGTTCTTCGGCATCTTGCACTCAACGATGTTTATCTCAAGCGTATTGTAGTAGCCACCGTTGTCTGGCATGGTGATAACGTCGCCGTTCTTGAACAGCAAAGCACCTTTTATGCCGTCAGCCGACTTCTCGAAGAATTCGGGCTCCTTGCCGCTCTGCGACTTGTAACCCCAGCCCTCAGGCAGCTTGCCGCTGGTCTTCATCGAAGTGAAGTTCTCGAGGAATGTCTGTTCTTCTGTCTCGCCTTCCTTCACGTCGTGAAAGAGAGAGAACAGATAGTGGGTAGCGCCGTTCACAGCATTCCAGTGAGCAGTAAAACCGTCTGCCTTGAATCCGCTTATGCCTGCAGGTGTCGGGGCTGTGAGCGTAGTCGGTCGGCTTATCTTCACGTCGTCGATGAGCACCTTGTCCAATGTGCTGAACGCGATGAGAAGGTTGTTGCTGTTGTAGGTGGTATTGTTAAAGTAGAACGTAAACTCGCGCCACTCGCTCTTAGTTGTTGTGAACGGCTCGTGGTACGGAGTCTGGTTGTACTGTGTAGCTGCGTCCTCCCACAGACCGATGGTAAGCTGTGCGTTGTCGCGGTAGTTGCTTGCGAGTGTCTTTGCGCGCACCTTCACCTCATACTCGCCGATGTATGCGCCGAGCGGTGTGTAGAGCTGCGCTCCGTAGTTGTCGGGGTTGATGAGTGCGCATGCGCCGCCTGCCTGGTGAACGCCGTAGCCGCTCCAACCGCTCTGGTGGAAGTAGCTGCTCGGTATTGTACCGGTCTCGTTGCTGATGGCGCTCGAAGGCTCGCTTTCGCTGCCTGCGGTGAAGAGGCTGAAGTCTTCTTCAAGTTCTGTTGCTGATTGTGCGTATGCCAATGGAGTAGCAGCGGCAAATACTGCTGTAAAGGCAATAGCTTTGATTGTAGAAAAACTCATAAAAGTGATTTTGGTTATAATAAGATTAGATAATGCGTACAAAATTAGTTATTTATTTCCGTATTTACCTTACTTTTACTAATTTTGTGTGCGAAAAACATTCATTCACATTGTTTTCGAAACCGACGTAACAAATTAAATAACAACTATATGAAGAAAATCTTTACACTTTTAGCTGTGGCTTTCGCCACAATCGGTGCTTCGGCACAGACCCTGCCTGGCTTGGCTGACATCATCAAGACACAGCCCGAAGGCACACTTCACAAAGACCTCAACCACTACTTCGAGGGCGCATACGTGAACAAAACTGACAACTTTATCTACGACCACCTTGGCGACGGCTACGTGTCGGACATCGTTGAGGCTGCCGACGGTAGCTTGTACATAAAGAATCCGTTCGGCTTCTTCCCGTACGGCGACATTTGGGTGAAGGCCGTAAAGGGCGAGGGCAACACCTACGAGGTGCGCATGCCGCAGGCTGTATACGACAACGAAGGTGACAAGCAGGATCCAATTCTCTACGCTTGGCGCTACGTCAAGAACAGCGAGGGCAGCGAAGACTACGCAGCTGTTGACGCCGCATCGCAGGTCGTTAAGTTCGAGCTGCGCAACGACTCGCTTGTAAAGGTTGGCGCTAAGGATGCGTTCATCGGTCTCGGTTCGGCCGACGGCTACTTCTATGGCTACGGCGACACGGTGTCTATATATAATAAGGTGAAGGACGCAGCGCCGGTTCCGGCTGACGCAAGCAAGGCTGTGAAGTACAAGGTTTCGTACAACGACAGTGAGGATGACGAGGCAGACAGAACGGTACGCGTAGTGTTCGAGGGCGACAAGGTTTACATCGGCGACCTCGACTACGAGTCGCCAGATCTTTGGATCTGCGGCACTATCAACGGCAACAAGTTGCAGCTCACAAAGTTGCAGTATATGGGCATCGACCGCGACAACGCTACATACGGCACCGGTCACATGTATCTCTATCCGTTCGGTTGGGGCAAGTTCACAGATGCTGAAGGCGATAAGTACGGACTCTACGAGATTGAGAACCCTGCGTTCGACTACGATGCGGCTACAAAGACATTCTCTACCGACGAACTGACTATCGCTATCAACCGCGGACACAACTATTATCCGTATGTTTACTACACAAAGCCTAAGTTCCGCCCGGCTTCTTCTACATCCGTAGACGCTATCACAGCCGGCGAAGCAGGCGTAGTGAGCTACTACGACCTTAGCGGTCGCCGCATTCAGCGTCCTACAAAGGGCGTCTTCGTGAAGACAACCGTTGCTGCCGACGGCACAAAGGTTGCGAAGAAGATACTTAAGTAATTAGACATTTGACATTCATTTAAGCGGAATGACCCTTAAAGAATTTATTGACGAATGGAACAATGACGAACCGACGGTGCTTGTACACACCAGCGGTTCTACCGGAAAACCGAAGCCGCTACGCGTAGAGAAGCTACGTATGGCGGCTTCGGCGCATATAACGTGTGCCTTTCTCGGACTGCAACGCGGCGACACCGCTCTGCTTTGCATGCCGCTCGACTATATTGCGGGCAAGATGGTGGTGGTGCGTTCGCTTGTATGCGGTTTGCGGCTCTTGACGGTAGAGCCGTGCGGACATCCGCTGCGCGGACTAAGCGAAGCGCCGGTGTTCGCAGCAATGGTTCCGCTGCAGGTGTACAACAGCTTGCAGGTGGAGGAGGAGAGCGCACTGCTCAGGCAGATAAAGCATCTCATCATCGGCGGTGGAGCCGTCAGCCCTGAGATGGCAGCCGAACTGAGGCTGTTTCCTAACGCCGTCTGGAGCACGTATGGTATGACCGAGACGCTCTCGCACATCGCTCTGCGCAGACTCAGCGGCGAAGAGGCAAGCGACTGGTACGAACCGTTTGAAGGCGTCGACGTTAGTCTCAACGCCGATGGCTGTCTTGTGATAGACGCTCCGGCTGTATGCGCCACTACGCTCACCACCAACGACATCGCGGAGATAGCTCCCGACGGCAGACACTTCCGCATACGCGGCAGACGCGACAATGTGGTGTGCAGCGGTGGCATAAAACTGCAGATTGAGGAGATAGAAGCCCATCTACAGCCGTTTGTCAGCGTGCCGTTCATGATAACGAAGCGCACGGATGCGCGTCTCGGCGAGACGGTGGTGCTGCTTGCTGCGGATGCGGACATCGAACAGCTCAAGACAGCGTGCCACGAACACCTCACGAAATACGAAACGCCGCGAGTGTTCGTCGCCGTGGAACGTCTGCCATACACCGAAACGGGTAAGCCGGCGCGAGCGGAGGCTCTCCGAATGGCGCAGGAAGGGTAGGACTGTTGGTTGCAGCTTCAGGCTTTTCGAAGCATCAACCAGCCGCTTTCCACTCGTAACCTATCACTATTAGAACAAACATCCCATCACTTTTCAACCCTCAAACTTAAAAGAATATGAATACACCGACAAACATCACTCCCAAACACCGCCTCTTGTTCATCTGTCTCGGCAATATATGCCGCTCGCCGGCTGCCGAAGGCGTGATGAAGGCGAAGGTGCACGCCGCAAAGCTCGACGACAAGTTCTTCATCGACTCGGCAGGTATCGGCGACTGGCATGTAGGACAACTGCCCGACAGCCGTATGCGCGAGCGTGGTACACGCCGTGGATACCGCCTGGACAGTCGCGCACGCCAGATACGCCAGTCTGACTTCGACGACTTCGACTTGCTGCTCGTGATGGATCGCGAGAACTACCGCATCATCACCTCGAAAGCTCCCGACGAGGAGTCGCGCAAGAAGGTGCGCATGCTCACCGACTATCTGCAGGAGCACAAGAACACCGACATCGTGCCCGACCCTTACTACGGCGACCTCTGCGACTTCGACTATGCGCTCGACCTTATAGAGGACGCTTGCGATGGTCTGCTCGAGCAATGTCTGTAGGCGAGAGAAGCTGTCTGATGAAACAAAACTGAAACTTAAGAAAACGCTCGTTACCGCGGTCTGGTAACGATGTTACCGCAGCGCTGTAATGATGTTACCGCAGCGCTGTAATGATGTTACCAGTGCGCGGTAATTACGTTACAAGTTTTCATCGGACAGCAATTATTTATTATAAAATCATAAAAAGGCGCACCCTTTCAGAAATATTTAGTAAATTTGCATTTGTATTTTGCATAGTTGTGTGATGTCGGCATAGTCCGGCAGCTGTGCGCACGGCTTAAAGCGAATAAGAAAAGTAAATTTAGAAGATAAAAAGAAGAAATAAATATGAACGTTTTAGAACTTAGTGAACAAGAGATTGTAAGAAGACAGAGTCTTCAGGAACTGCGCGATATGGGCATTGAACCGTATCCTGCAGCCGAATTTCCAACCAACGCCTTCTCGGAGGATATTAAGAACGACTTCAAGGACGAGGACGAAAAACGCGAGGTGGTAATCGCCGGACGTATGATGAGCCGTCGCGTAATGGGTAAGGCAAGCTTCGTTGAGCTTCAGGACTCGAAGGGTCGTATTCAGGTGTACATCACACGCGACGATATCTGCCCAGAGGATGACAAAACTCTCTACAACACTGTGTTCAAGCGTTTGCTCGACATCGGCGACTTCATCGGTGTGAAGGGTTTCGTGTTCCGCACACAGACCGGCGAGATTTCAGTACACGCACAGTCGCTCACTCTGCTCTCTAAGAGCCTCAAGCCGCTGCCTATCGTGAAGTACAAGGACGGCGTGGCTTACGACAAGTTCGAAGATCCTGAGCTGCGTTTCCGTCAGCGCTACGTAGACCTCATCGTTAACGACGGCGTGAAGGACACATTCCTTCAGCGTGCTACCGTAGTGCGCACTATCCGCCGCGTGCTCGACGAGGCTGGCTACACAGAGGTTGAGACCCCGACACTGCAGGCTATCGCCGGCGGCGCTTCGGCTCGTCCGTTCATCACCCACTTCAACGCGCTCAACATAGACATGTACATGCGTATCGCTACAGAGCTCTACCTCAAGCGTCTTATCGTGGGCGGTTTCGAGGGCGTTTACGAGATTGGCAAGAACTTCCGCAACGAGGGTATGGACCGCAACCATAACCCTGAGTTCACATGTATGGAGCTTTACGTGCAGTATAAGGACTACAACTGGATGATGTCGTTCACAGAGAAGCTGCTCGAGACTGTCTGCATCGCCGTAAACGGCTCTACAGAGCGCAAGGTAGGCGATAACGTCATCTCGTTCAAGGCGCCTTACCGCCGTCTGCCTATCCTCGACGCAATCAAGGAGAAGACAGGCTTCGACTGCAACGGCAAGAGCGAGGAGGAAATCCGCGCATTCTGCCTCGAAAAGGGACTTGAGGTTGACGAGACATTCGGCAAGGGCAAGCTCATCGACGAACTCTTCGGCGAGTTCTGCGAGGGCACATTCATCCAGCCTACATTCATCACCGACTATCCCGTCGAGATGTCGCCGCTTACAAAGATGCACCGCTCAAAGCCGGGACTCACAGAGCGTTTCGAGCTTATGGTCAACGGCAAGGAGCTTGCCAACGCCTACTCAGAGCTTAACGACCCGCTCGACCAGGAGGAGCGTTTCAAGGAGCAGATGCGTCTTGCTGACAAGGGCGACGACGAGGCAATGATCATCGACCAGGACTTCCTGCGTGCCCTCCAGTACGGTATGCCTCCTACATCTGGTATCGGCATCGGCATCGACCGCCTCGTTATGCTCATGACCGGTCAGACCACTATTCAGGAGGTGCTGTTCTTCCCGCAGATGAAGCCAGAGAAGAAGATTCCGCAGAGCTCTATCAAGGAGTGGGGCGAGATCGGCGTGTCTGAGGAGTGGGCTTACGTGCTCCGCAAGGCAGGCTTCAACCTCATCTCTGACATCCGCGACGAGAAGGCTCAGGGCTTGCAGCAGAAGATTGGCGAAATCAACAAGAAGTACAAGCTCGGCTACGAGAAGCCGTCTGTTAACGATATCCAGGCTTGGATTGACGCCGCAGCAAACGTTGCGGTAGAAACAGCAGAAGAAGCTGAGTAATTAATATATAAATGGTAGGAAGCGCTGGCTTCCTACTGTTTAATTTCTTAACGATAACGGTAATAGGATAAATGTTTAATTGCGGAAAAATAGCAATTATTGGCGGAGGCAGTTGGGCAACTGCAATTGCCAAGATTGTGATAGGTCATACCCATCACATAGGGTGGTATATGCGACGCGACGACAGCATAGAGGAGTTCAAACGCATAGGCCATAATCCTAATTATCTTACAAGTGTACACTTCAATACCGACGAGATATTCTTCTCGAGCGACATCAACCGCATCGTGGAGGCTTACGACACACTTGTGTTCGTGGTGCCGTCGCCTTATCTGAAGAACCATCTCAAGAAGTTGAAGACTCGTCTGCGCGACAAATTCATCGTGACAGCTATTAAAGGTCTCGTTTCAGACGACAACATCGCCTGCTCCGAATACTTCCACGAGGTGTACGACGTGCCTGATGAGAATCTTGCGTGCATCGGCGGACCGTCTCACGCTGAGGAGGTGGCGCTCGAACGCCTTTCCTATCTCACCATCGGCTGTTCCGACCAGGAGAAGGCGCAGGCTTTCGCAGATGTGCTCGACTCGGAGTATATCAAGACAAAGACCTCGTCAGACGTTATCGGCATCGAGTATTCGTCGGTGCTGAAGAACGTGTACGCCATTGCGTCAGGCATCTGCAGCGGTTTGAAGTATGGCGACAACTTTCAGGCTGTGCTCATATCGAACGCCGTTCAGGAGATGTCGCGTTTCCTCACCGCTATCAATCCCATCGAGCGCAGCGTCTACGACTCGGTATACCTCGGCGACCTGCTCGTTACGGGCTACTCCAAGTTCTCGCGCAACCGCACTTTCGGCACTATGATCGGCAAGGGTTATAGCGTGAAGAGTGCGCAGATAGAGATGGAGATGATTGCCGAAGGATTCTTCGGCACAAAGTGTATGAAGGAGAAAAACCGACACATGCACGTGAATATGCCAATTCTTGACGCCGTATATAACATATTGTACGAGCGTATCAGTCCGCAGATAGAGATTAAGCTGCTGACAGACTCATTCCGATAAAACCAAATTTTCACAAATACACACAAAACAATGAAAAGCATCAGCTTAGACATTACAAAAGCTACACAGTTCCTTTCAAAAGGCGCTGTTGAGGCTTATGAATCAAAAGTGGCAGCCGCTCACGAGGCTCTCGAGAACGGCACTTGTCCTGGTAACGACTTCCTCGGATGGCTTCACCTGCCGTCTTCAATCACACCGGAGTTCATCGCAGAGCTTCAGAGCGTAGCCAACACGCTGCGCGAGAAGTGCGAAGTGGTAGTGGTTGCGGGTATCGGTGGCAGCTACCTCGGTGCTCGTGCCGTGATTGAGGCGCTTGGCAACTCGTTCGCTTGGCTCGTTCAGGACAAGAAGAACCCCACTGTAGTTTTCGCTGGCAACAATATCGGCGAGGATTATCTCGCTGAACTCACCGACTATCTCAAGGATAAGAAGTTCGGTGTAATCAATATCTCTAAGTCGGGCACAACTACAGAGACTGCTCTCGCTTTCCGTCTGCTCAAGAAGCAGTGTGAGGAACAGCGTGGCAAGGAAGATGCTAAGGACGTTATCGTGGCTATTACCGACGCTCACAAGGGTGCTGCGCGTGCAGCCGCTACAAAGGAAGGCTATAAGACATTCGTAATTCCTGACAATGTAGGCGGTCGCTTCTCTGTTCTTACACCGGTCGGCTTGCTGCCTATCGCTGTTGCAGGCTTCGACATCAAGGCTCTTGTTGGCGGTGCTGCAGATATGGAGAAGGCTACTGGTAAGGATGTACCGTTCGCTGAGAATCCTGCTGCTATCTACGCCGCTGTGCGCAACGCTCTCTACGCTGAGGCTGGCAAGAAGATCGAGATTCTCGTAAACTTTCAGCCGAAACTTCACTACATGAGCGAGTGGTGGAAGCAGCTCTACGGCGAGTCGGAGGGTAAGGACGGCAAGGGTATCTTCCCTGCAGCTTGCGACTTCACTACCGACCTCCACTCTATGGGTCAGTGGATTCAGGAGGGCGAGCGCTCTATCTTCGAGACTGTCATCAGCATTGAGACACCTGAGAAGACTCTGCTCTTCCCGCACGACGAGGAGAACCTCGACGGTCTTAACTTCCTCGCTGGCAAGCGCGTTGACGAGGTGAACAAGATGGCTGAGCTCGGCACTCGCTTGGCTCACGTAGACGGCGGTGTGCCTAACATCCGTGTGTCTGTTCCGCAGCTCAACGAGTACTATCTCGGTCAGATCATATACTTCTTCGAGATTGCTTGTGGCATCAGCGGCAACCTTCTCGCCGTTAACCCGTTCAACCAGCCGGGTGTTGAGGCTTACAAGAAGAACATGTTCGCTCTGCTCAACAAGCCTGGCTATGAGGCTGAGAGCGAGGCTATCCAGAAGCGTCTTGCTGAGGAGAAGTAATGTCTATTCTTGAATAGAAATTATATCTTAATAATACAATGTGAAAAACGGACTGCAGCGAAATATATTTCGGCAGTCCGTTTTTCTATTGGTTTGAGGGTATAGCGAGTTAGAATAACAAACAATTAGCTTTTCGTCGCTGACCCTTTCATAATTCAATATGTAATAAAAGCAATGATTAAAGAAGCAATCAAGCAATACCAGTTGTCTCATGGTTTCGATCATTTCGACCCGAAGTGCGTGCTCTTCGACATGGACGGCGTGCTCTACGACTCCATGCGCAATCATGCTGCGGCTTGGCAGGAAGCGATGGCGCAGTTCGACATCCACTTCACCGCTGCCGACTCTTATGCCACAGAGGGTGCGCGCGGCGTAGACACCATACGCCACTTTGTGCGCCAGCAGCAGGGTAGGGAGATTGACGAGGCAGAGGCGCAACGTATGTACGACGTGAAGGCCGACCTCTTCCATCGTATGCCGACTGCCGAGATATTCCCCGGTGTGCTCGATATCATGCAGAAGATTCAGTCGTCTGGCCTTACAATCGGCGTTGTAACGGGTAGCGGTCAGCGTCCGCTCATCAAGCGTTTACTGTCTGATTTCCAGGGCTTTCTCACCGAAGACCATATCGTGAGTGCTTACGATGTGCAGCGCGGCAAACCAAATCCCGATCCCTATCTCATGGGACTCCGCAAGACTGGCAATTACGAGCCGTGGCAGGGCATCGTCGTTGAGAATGCTCCGCTCGGCGTACGTGCCGGTTCAGCCGCCAACATCTTCACTGTGGGCATCAATAGCGGTCCGCTGCCCGATTCGGCTCTCTCTGACAATGGTGCGAACATTGTTCTTCAGCGCATGACCGAACTATGCGACTTGTGGGGAGAAATTCTCGCTGCCCGCAATTGATATAAAGTCAGCTGCATTAGCTTTCCGCTATGTGCAGCTGACTTTTTTTTATAAAAATGATAAGTCGCCTTAATTTTTCGCCTCTATAATTCTTATAATGTATAAAGCACGCCGCAAACGGGCATGCACAATACGAAAATAACAAAGTATAAACAACTAAAAAACAAGAATTATGAAGCGAGTATTCAATCTTTTGGTAGTAGACGAGAGTGGAAGCATGAAGATTATCCGTAAGCAGGCATTGGTGGGCATCAACGAAACCCTTGAGACAATCCGCAAGATACAGAAGGCGCACAGTGAACTTGAGCAGCGCGTGACGCTCATCACCTTCGACAGCACGCACAAAAAGCTGTTTTACGACAACGTGGCTGCTGACGACGCATGCAGTCTCAGCATGCGCGATTACCGTCCGTGCGGTGGTACGCCGCTCTACGACACCATCGGCATGGGCATCGCGAAAATCAACGCGCAGGCTGCTGAGGGCGACAACGTGCTCGTCACCATCGTCACAGACGGCGAGGAAAACTGCAGCGAGGAATACAGCTTGCGTATGATAAAGAACCTCATCGAGAAGCTGAAGAAGCAGGGATGGACGTTCACATTCATCGGCACAGACAACCTCGACGTGGAGGCAATGGCGGTTGATATGGGCATTGACAATCACCTCACTTTCCAGGAGGATGAGGAAGGTACGAAGAAGATGTTCGCCCGCGAAAACTTCTCGCGCGTACGTTATAGCGTTTGTCTGGCGAAGGGAGTGGAAATGCCGGAAGGCGGCTACTTTGATAAGAAAAAGAAGTAACGAGAGCTATGCCAATAGAGAGTTGAGAGTCATCTCAACTCTCAACTACTCCAGCACTTCCCAAAAGCTCTTAGGCAACCAGATGTTCTCCACATTGCTCGCTTCCTCGAATAGCGGCGCGATATCCTCGGGTTCGAAGCCTGCGATGCCGCAGCCGATAGGCGTCACGAGGAACGTCAGTTCTGGGTGCTCCTTGGCATAAGCGATGAATTCGTTCACGTACGGGCGTATCGTCTCCGTGCCGCCCTGCATCGTGGGGATGGCATAACTTCTGTCCTGCATTCCGACGCCCTTACCCATTACGGCTCCGAAGCGCAGACGCGCAATGCGAGCAGCGCCACCGCCGTGCATTCCGGCGAGATTGCTGCCAAAAACAAACACTTGGTTTTCCTGTAAATCGTCAATCCATGAAGGAGTGACGCGTCCTTTATAGTTTTCTTTCATATCCCTAAATATAAAATCTCGATTTGCGCCAACAGAAGGACGCGGCATTTTTGCGCCAACAGAAGGACGCGCCATTGAATAACTGCATTCGTCTTCCATGAATTTCTCGTATCTCGTTGGCAATCCGTATTTGTTCGTCACGAAGTAGCGCTTGAAGTATGGCACCACTACGTCGTGCATCATGCGATTGTATCGCTCCGTTACGGCAGGCTGACTGATGCCGAGTTGCGCTGCAATCTCCTTGCCCTTAAATCCCTCTACGAAAAGCATTTGCAGGATTATAGAGTTGCGACTGTCGCGCCCGTAGTAAGTGCGGCATATCTCGTCGATGGTGCTGCGGAACTCTCCTGCGAACTCGTCGTCGTGCACGTCGAATCTGAGGTGAGTGTTCCCCATACGCTCCTCCAGGCTTTCTTTCAGCTGTTCCTTTTTCAGTCCTTTCAGCTTGTCGAGCACCAAGAAGCGGAACCCGTTCACCATCCAGGTCTTTAGCGACATCGTAGGCTTGCGGTCCTCCAGTTGGCGGAAGTCGTGCTTGATAAGCGCAAGGTAATACTCATGGGCGAGCGAGTAGAAGTCCATGCCCGGCTTGTACTGCAAGTCGTAGCAGCGGTCGTATATGCAGTATGCCACGCGGCAGTATCCGTAGAAGTATTCCTTCACAATATGCTCGTCGGCGTTGCGAAAACCCTCTAATATCTCGTCGTCTGTGAGTTGCGCAACATTATTTTCAGCTTTTTTCATAGCCCTTTGTTTGTTTCTTGTTAGGTTTTATAGCGTAAAGTTACGAACAATAAACAGTTAAAGCAAGTTTTATAGCGACGTTTTTCCTGTTCAACAAGTGTTTTCTTTACATCCTTTACTGCAAATCCTCCCGCCGCCTGCTGCGGAGGCTTTTACCTCCGCTACTATTTCCCCCTTGCCCGCGTATAATATTATAATGTGTACGCCCACAATCATGTGTTTTAATTGTGAACTTCTGTTAAAATCAAGCTAAAAACCCAACTTTTTCCTGCAAAAGTTTTGGAGGTTTGCAAAAAAGCTATACCTTTGCATCCGCTTTCGAGAACGAACGAAACCTCAAGCAAAACGAGAGGTTGAAGAGCGAAACAGGAAGCTAATAAAGAAAAAGAGTTCTTTGAAAAGATTTACATAAGACAGAAGTAGTACAAGAAGCGAGAATGATCAAACGGTCATTCTTGGGTAGAAGAAAAACGAACCGTCAAGTTTGTTTGACTTTAAACTATAATTTGGAAGCTCGTTCTGGACAGATACAAACAAATGCCGACTTCTTCGGAGGTTAGCAGTAAAAGATATTTTACAATGTAGAGTTTGATCCTGGCTCAGGATGAACGCTAGCTACAGGCTTAACACATGCAAGTCGAGGGGCAGCATGTCGGTTGCTTGCAACCGACGATGGCGACCGGCGCACGGGTGAGTAACGCGTATCCAACCTACCCTTGTCCATCGGATAACCCGTCGAAAGGCGGCCTAACACGATATGCGGTTCACCGCAGGCATCTAACGTGAACGAAATGTGAAGGAGAAGGATGGGGATGCGTCTGATTAGCTTGTTGGCGGGGTAACGGCCCACCAAGGCAACGATCAGTAGGGGTTCTGAGAGGAAGGTCCCCCACATTGGAACTGAGACACGGTCCAAACTCCTACGGGAGGCAGCAGTGAGGAATATTGGTCAATGGACGAGAGTCTGAACCAGCCAAGTAGCGTGCAGGATGACGGCCCTATGGGTTGTAAACTGCTTTTATAGGGGGATAAAGTGTGCCACGTGTGGCATATTGCAGGTACCCTATGAATAAGGACCGGCTAATTCCGTGCCAGCAGCCGCGGTAATACGGAAGGTCCGGGCGTTATCCGGATTTATTGGGTTTAAAGGGAGCGTAGGCCGTCTTATAAGCGTGTTGTGAAATGTCGGGGCTCAACCTGGGCATTGCAGCGCGAACTGTGAGACTTGAGTGCGCAGGAAGTAGGCGGAATTCGTCGTGTAGCGGTGAAATGCTTAGATATGACGAAGAACTCCGATTGCGAAGGCAGCCTGCTGTAGCGCAACTGACGCTGAAGCTCGAAAGCGTGGGTATCGAACAGGATTAGATACCCTGGTAGTCCACGCGGTAAACGATGGATGCTCGCTGTTTGCGTCTGACGTAAGCGGCCAAGCGAAAGCGTTAAGCATCCCACCTGGGGAGTACGCCGGCAACGGTGAAACTCAAAGGAATTGACGGGGGCCCGCACAAGCGGAGGAACATGTGGTTTAATTCGATGATACGCGAGGAACCTTACCCGGGCTTGAACTGCAGCGGACGGATACAGAGATGTTGACTCCCTTCGGGGCCGCTGTGGAGGTGCTGCATGGTTGTCGTCAGCTCGTGCCGTGAGGTGTCGGCTTAAGTGCCATAACGAGCGCAACCCTTGTTCGTAGTTGCCATCGGGTGATGCCGGGCACTCTGCGAAGACTGCCTCCGTAAGGAGTGAGGAAGGTGGGGATGACGTCAAATCAGCACGGCCCTTACGTCCGGGGCTACACACGTGTTACAATGGCATGTACAGAAAGCGGGGTGTATGCAAATACGCTCGAATCCCTAAAACATGTCTCAGTTCGGACTGGGGTCTGCAACCCGACCCCACGAAGCTGGATTCGCTAGTAATCGCGCATCAGCCATGGCGCGGTGAATACGTTCCCGGGCCTTGTACACACCGCCCGTCAAGCCATGAAAGCCGGGGGCGCCTAAAGTCCGTGACCGCGAGGGTCGGCCTAGGGTGAAACCGGTGATTGGGGCTAAGTCGTAACAAGGTAGCCGTACCGGAAGGTGCGGCTGGAACACCTCCTTTCTGGAGAAACGAGTTTCTCCAATTATTAATTATTAATTTTTAATTATTAATTGTTGGAGACTGTTAGAGTTAAAGTTTGGCAAATGGTTTGCTTGACTTCTCCCGAGCTTCTTGGCGCACTGTCTTACTAAATAGAGAAATAATGAACGCTCTATACATTATATAATATATAGAGTACGGCATACGAGACGGTTCAAGTCCGAGTTTCTCACAATCCCTTAACGGGGAAACGATCTTTGACATATTGATACAAGCAAAACTGTAAGTTAAATTAATAACAACAGCTGAAAGTATGAGCTACGGTTTTCCGAGCAAGCAATTGCAAGGAAGATTCGAAGAAAGTAGAAAAGGGCGCAAGGTGGATGCCTTGGCTCACGGAGGCGATGAAGGACGTGATAAGCTGCGATAAGCCTCGGGTAGGTGCAAATAACCCTTGATCCGAGGATTTCCGAATGGGACAACCCGGCCGTCTGAAGGACGGTCACTGCGCAATAGCGCAGGGCAAACGCAGGGAACTGAAACATCTTAGTACCTGCAGGAAGAGAAAATAAGT
>OMBR01000259.1_pt1 | contig 31127 bp, 25 predicted proteins | sample 1674041 | NCBI WGS metagenome assembly OMBR01 (sample SAMEA103958138, study PRJEB25191) | human gut metagenome | biome: human-associated habitat [ENVO:00009003]; feature: intestine environment [ENVO:2100002]; material: feces | place: Germany | collected 2013/2015
CCGCAGGTTAGTACATATATCTCAGGTTAGTGGCGTTTTTTTGAAAGGTTAATGTTAGAGCAGTTGCACCGATATACTCACGAAATTATTAATACCCTGTCGGCACGGAAAATATTTCCGGCGGTGTTGGCAATGTGTCTCACAGTACAGTTATAATAGCAAAGCTCCCTCACTGTTTGCGAGGGAGCCGGACTGTATATCACTTACTTCAGGAGAAATCTTGTTAGTTAAATCAGAAGATTGCTACAACTGCACCGTTGTACTTTTCATTGATGAAGTTCTTTACATCGTCTGACTTGAGGGCCTTTATAAGAGCCTGAATCTTGGGGAGGTTTTCGTTACCGCTCTTTACAGCTACAATGTTTGCGTAGGTCTGAGCCGCATCGCCTGAAGCGTCTTCAACTGCGAGAGCCTTGCTTATGTCAAGACCTGCGGCAAGAGCATAGTTGCCGTTGATAACTGCTAAAGAACCTGCATCGCTGTTTGCAAACTGAGCGGCAACCGTATCAGCCTGTACCGTTGTTATCTTGTAGCCGTGGTCATCCTTTATGTCAAGCGTTGTAACGCCGTCCTTGGCATTTGCACCCTCGGGAAGCTCGATAAGACCTTCCTGCTGTAAGAGAAGAAGCGCTCTTGTTTCATTGCTGTCATCGGCAGGAATTATAATCGATGCGCCTTCCTTGACATCTGCCAGCTTTTCAACGCCGTTGCCGTAAAGACCGAACGGCTCATAGTGAATGAGTGCGGCGGGAACTATGTCTGTTCCGTTCTTCTCGTTGTAGTTGTTGAGGTAGGGTGTGTGCTGGTGGTAGTTTGCGTCAAGCTCTCCGCTTGCAACTGCGTTGTTGGGCAGTACATAATCATCGTAAATGGTAATCTGAAGATCGTAGCCTTCCTTAGCGAGCTTGTCCTTTACAAATTCGAGTATCTCGCCGTGAGGTGTAGCTGTTGCGCCGATCTTGATAACGTTGTCTGTGTCTGCTGAGCTTTCTGCGGCACTTGATGCTGCAGAAGATGTATCTGCCGAAGAAGCATCGTTTGATGAAGCTGTCGAGCTTGTGCCGTTTGAACTGCACGCTGTGAGTGTTACACCTGCAAGAGCCGCTGTAAGTATTAATGATAAAATCTTTTTCATGTCAATTCTCCGTTTCTGCGGTTTTACCGCCTGTCAATGTTGTATTTTGTTTATCGTTTATCTTTCTTTGTTCTGCACCGTTAGTTTACGGGTTTTATCTCTTTATATACTCTTTATATACAGCATCGGCACATTCGTCCGAAACGGAAATTCTGTCGCAACAGCTTTATGAAAAGCAGTGACATATTATATCTCTCCTTACTTGTTTATACGTTTGTCTGCCTTGCGTGCTATCAGCATACCGAGCTCCTGAATAAGCTGTACTATGATAACCGTGAGCAGAACGCATATCCACACAATATCGTTATTGAAACGCTGATAACCGAATGAAATAGCTATCATACCAAGTCCGCCGCCGCCGATCGTTCCTGCCATTGCCGAGTAGCCGAGAATGGTTACAAGTGAAATGACTGCGCCGACCATGAGTGCGGGCTTTGCTTCGGGGATAAGCACCTTATATATTATCTTGAGTGTTGAGCTGCCCATTGCCTGAGCCGCTTCAATAACGCCTTTGTCAACCTCTTTGAAAGAGGATTCTGTCATTCTTGCCACATAAGGTATAGCCGCTATAACGAGCATTACTATCATCGCCTTATTGCCAAGACTTGTTCCGACAATAAACTTTGCCGCCGGTAAGCAGGCAACCATCAGAATGATGAACGGGATACTGCGGAAAATATTAACTAAAATACCGATTATTTTGTTGAGCCACGGGATAGGGTGGATTCCGTCCTTATCGGTCACTGTAAGCAGTACGCCTATTGGAAGTCCGAAAACGTAAGCTACGAATGACGAGATGAACGTTAAGTATATCGTTTCCCATATACCCTGTAAAAGTACGCCTTTATCCCACAGCTGTATAAGATCGCCTGACATTTTTCTTCCCCCTTACACCTGCGAATAGGTAACGTTGTTGGCTTTAAGATATGCTGTTATCTTTTCTGTCGATGTATCGTCATCGGGCAGCTGAACCAGAATCTGACCGTATGCCTTGCCGTCAATGTCCTTTGTATCTGCGTGAAGAATATTGACGGGAGTGTTGCATTTTAATATCATATCGGATAACAGCGACTTTGAAGAATTTTCGCCATTGTAGATAATCCTTATCTTCTTTCCGTGTTCGCTTGTTACCGGAAGCTCGCCCTGCGGCATTATGAGCTTTTTGGCAATATCCGACTTGGGATTTGCGAATACCGTTCTTACATCGCCTATCTCTGCAACCGTGCTGTTATCAAGCACTGCGACCCTGTCGCATATACTGTCTATTACCTTCATCTCGTGAGTTATCACTATTATGGTAACTCCGAGTGTGCGGTTGATTTTCTTAAGAAGCTCAAGCACCGACCTTGTTGTGTCGGGGTCAAGTGCGCTTGTTGCCTCGTCGCATAGAAGATAGTGCGTTTTTGCGGCAAGCGCTCTTGCTATTGCTACTCTCTGCTTCTGTCCTCCCGAAAGCTGTGACGGATACGCCTTGGCTTTATCGGATAGACCTACAAGCTCGAGCAGGCTTTCGGCTCTCTTTACAGCGTCGGATTTTTTCATACCTGCGATTTCGAGCGGATAGCAGATGTTCTTTATTACGTTTCGCTGTGCAAGAAGATTAAAGCCCTGAAACACCATTCCGATGTTTTGCCTTGTTTTAAGAAGCTCTTTTGTTTTAAGGCTTCCAAGCTCCTTGCCGTCTATTATTACCTGTCCCGAGGTCGGGCGCTCAAGGTAATTTATACAGCGGACGAGTGTGCTTTTGCCGGCTCCCGAAAGTCCGATGATGCCGAATACCTCTCCGTCGTTTATTGTTATGTTGATGTCTTTTATCGCAGTAACGCTGCCTTTCGAGGTGCGGTACGTCTTTTCAAGGTTTTTAAGCTCTATCATATATCCTCCCATAAAAATAACGGACGTTTATTTTACGTCCGTGCGTTTGAATATCCGACAGGCTCAGATTTTCTTTCGGGACAGACGTATTATATTGTTTGCACACATTCGCATTTTATTGTTTGCGGTTGTCGGTTTCATCCGGTCAGCCCCTTTCGTTTTCGTTGTTATGAGTATAACACACTAAACCTATGTTGTCAATAGGTTTAATGGATTTAGCTTGTCGAAAATAATTACACAATCCTTATCGCTTTTGTAGGTTTTGTATAAACGAGGCTGAAATAAATATTACGGTAATTATTGACTTTTAAGAAGCGGTGTGTTATAATTGAGTAAACTCAAGACTAAACTGTTGATTATAATGATGATGGCGATAAGGAGGATACAAATTGAAGGGATTACAGCCAAAGGGCATAGCAAGACGAAACAAGATGCTGCTTGCGGCTATTCAGCTATTTTTAGATCAGGGGTACGAAAAGACGACCACTGCACAGATAGCAAGAGCGGCAGGAATGTCACCGACATCGTTCTTTGCGGCATTTGAAAATAAGGAAGCGTTGCTTTTGACGCTGACGCAGATCATGTTTGAAAATCAGTTTGCAAAGGCGAGGACATTTGCAAAGGATATGGAGCCGCTTATGGTGTACTGCCTTGAAACGTCATTGCAGATATATATAACCGAGCTGTCCGAGCCGCTGAGGGAGATATATGTAATGGCGTATACCTTGCCAAGCACTACGGAATATATCTTAAAAAGTACAGCTGTGCAGATAAAGGCTATATTCTCGCCGTTTATGCCGGATGCGGAGGATAAGGATTTCTACGAGATGGATATAGCGTCGGGAAGTATAATGCGTGGCTTTATGGCGAGAAAGTGCGATATGTACTTCACGGTGCAGAAGAAGATAAGCCGTTTTCTTGAGTGCTGTCTTAAGCTGTATGATGTGCCTAAGGAAAAACGTGCGAGCCTTATAGAAGCTGTACTTGCGTTTGATCTGCACTCGGTAGCAAAAAGACTTATAGATGAGATAATCGCAAAAGCGGAAACGGGGCTTGAAAAAGCAATCGAAAGCACGATAAACGAAAAAAGCCAAAACGGATAATTACGGAGGTAGGTTATGTTCAAAAAGATGAAAACAAGGAAAAGGCTGGCGGCGTTAATAACGCTTATCACGCTGTTTGCATTTTCAAGCGTGATGACGGTTATGACGGCGGCACAGGAAGCGTCGCTTATATCCGCAACGCTTACTACGGACAAGGAGAGTTATGAAGAGGGGGAAAACGTTAATATTGCTCTTACGGTGAAGAACGGCAATATTTACGGGATCGATAAGGTGAAGTCTGAAATCGGATTGCCGGACGGATTTACACTGAAGAAGGGCGAGCTTACCGACGGCGAATATACACTTGCGGCAGGACAGAGCAGGTCAAATGAGATAACGGCTTATATAGAGAAAGCCTCAAAGCCCGGCGATACTACCGACCCTGTAAATCCCGGCAATCCCGAAACGGACGGTTCTCTGTGTCCGCTGTGGCTGACGCTGAGTATTTTGTCGGGTGGAACGCTTGCGGTCCTCAGTATTAAAAAGAAGTGCGGAAAAAGGATTTTTTCACTGTTCTTATGCGCTGTGATCTCGCTGACAGCGCTTCCGACAGATGTATTTGCAGACGAGGTCATAATGCCGAGTGCAAGCGGAAGCGTTACAGCAAGTAAGGACATAACCGTAAACGGTGCTAAAAAGACAATAACCGCAGATATTACATATAACGAGAATAAGCCATCGGAAGAAGATGAGGTCACAGTGACCTTTGATGCGGGTGACGGTACGCCCGTAGCTCCGATAACTGTTAAAAAGGGTGAAACGATAAGCAGACTTCCCGAATCATTCGGTGCGGGCAAGGCGTTTATGGGCTGGTTTACCGATACGGCATTAACAAACGAGCTGTTTACCAATACTCCGATAAACGAGGATATGACCGTATATGCCTCGTTTGTGGAATCTGCCGATGATTTCCAATCGGGTGTGAGAACCACCTACTATGTGGAGGACTGTGCGGAATATCAGCCGATCACGCTTATATGTGACGAAGAAATAACGGCAGATAATGTATGGGAGTACATCACCTTATTTGCGTATACGGGCGATACTCCGGAAAATTTCGTTGTAACATCAAATGAGAAGGATGAATATACACTCGTTCCCGAAACCGCATACACAGCCGGTTGTATGTACCGTATGACAGCAGGCGAGGGAGTTACATTCAAGGGTCTTGACGATACGGTCAACGAGTATACATTCAAGATATACAAAGAGCAGACTAATATAATCGAGGTCAGGGACAATATCAAGTATCTCGACAAAGCCAAGCTGTTCGCTACGGATAAAACCGATGAGTATATGGTTCAGGCGGATTATTTTGAAGAAAATTCTCTTGCTGTGGGCGATGTGCTTTGCATTGACAACGGCACAAAGAATTTTACCGAAAACTGCCTGTTTGTAAAAATTACAGATACAATAAAGGACAGAAACATTTACTACATTCAGACAGTCGATTGCGAAGCGGAAGATGTTTATGACAATGTCGATGTTTATTTTGTCGAGCCTGCAAAAAACAAGTTCCTTGAGGAGCAGATCGACACCGAGGCGTTAGCGGAAGAAGTAAAGAACAGCGAGGGCGTACAGCAGCTGAACCTTGTGCTTGCGGCACTGCTTGCCGAGGATGAAACCGTAAACGAGATAATGGAGGGCGAGCCGCTTGTTACCGATACAGTAACCGCCACTGCTTATGCCGCTTCGGACGATGACAGATTAAAGGATTTCTCGGACTATTCACGTCCTAAAGAGGATACGCTCAAGAGCATCGCCGCAAGTCTTGCTATCGGTCTTTCCGTATCCGTAAAGGTCGGTGAAGCAGAAAATGATAACTTTACTACCGTTAATCCGGATTACTGGTCGGTCATTACATTCGAGTTGAATTATAAGACTACCATTAAGAAAAAACTCAAGGTAGATGCAACATTTACAGTAAGCGAATATCTTAATGTTTCATTCCAGGGCTATAATTCATTCGAATTCAAGTGGTTTGAACTGCCTGAGCTTGAATTCAACTATGCGGCTAATATCTATACGCAGACGGATATTGAACTTAAAGTTCTTGTCTGCTCGGTAGGCGCAAACAGCTACAGGAATATCACGAGCGAAGTCGCAAAGATGCTTGGCAGTGATGAGAAGAACGATACCGCAGGTCTTGTAAAGGATGTCAAGGATATGCTTAACAAGAAGGGCGGAGAGATAGAAATATGCCGTATACCGTTCTTCACGGCATTTAAACCGCTGTCGCTGTTCCAGCTTAACTTTGAACTCAGCCTTGTTGTAAAGATGAGCTTTGCAGGCGGTATAGGAAGTAAGTTCTCGATACTTGACGCAACGCAGGTAGGTACACACGGCAACTCAAAGGATAAAGAGTTCAGTATGTACAAAAACAAGCTGGTCGAGGGCGACAGGTACAGCTTTGATCTTACGGTATTCGGATATGTCGGTGTCAAGATGGGTGTTTCCGGACAGCTTACCGTATCGTTCACAGGACTCAGACGACTGGGCGAGGTCGGCGTCGAGGTTCAGGTAGGCGCATATCTCGATATATACGGTCTGGCAAAATATCACGTTGTCAAACCGGATCACCGATACAGCACGGTATACCGGACGCTGACGGGCGGATTCTATCTTGAAGCGGGAATTTATCTCGAAGTAAATCTTGTCGCAGAATCAAAGGTATTCAAATTGCGGCTTGAAGCACCGCTGATACCAGAAATCAAGTGGCCGCTGTTCTCAATGGGCGACAAGGATCTTGTTATATGCCTTAACGATATCACAACTCCGATATTATTCAGCTCAAACGGCACTTACTGGGGAGAGATCAACGTGAATGATCTTCCGGCAGTGTCCGCACAGACGCTTGATATTACAACAGGCGTGATAAATTACAATGCGTCTGTACCGTGGAGCAAGCTGTCGATGAATGTTTCGGGCGAAGGCTTCAGAATGCTCTATGACAGGAGAGGAAGATTTATCCGTTACGAGCAGCCATACAGTATGTCAGGCTTCTACAAGAACAGTACAGCCGAAGGTGTCGGTCAGATACACTATACAGGCACGTCACTTCAGTTCACAAAGACCGCCGACCCCGAAATGAGCCTTACAAAGTCGGTAAAGGTTATCTGGTACGATGAGTCGAGAGTTAAGGAAGAGGACGTAGGCAAGATATTCACTGTCAATTTCTACAGAGAGGTTGACGGAGTTAAAACTCTTGTTGAAACAAGAAAAGTACCTGCGGGCAGTCTTGCAGGCTCTTACAACACAAATAACGCTCCGGACAGCTGGAAGTACATTGACTGCGAGTGGAAGGACCAAGACCCGTACTTCATAACCGTTGACCACGACAACTACGAAATAGTATACACCGCAACAAGAGCGCAGACTCTTATGGAGATGGAATACTATGATACCGTAAGCAAAGAGTGGGTAGTAGAACTGTGGGCAGTGAATGCCGGCGATGTTCTTAAAGTACCCGATAACTCCAGTGACGAGTATATGAAGCTAAGCTCCTGGCACGCAACCTACGGAATACCGTTCGGTTTTGAAAAGATGTATAAGTATGCCGGTGATAAGCTCAGAGCGATAGACTCCGGATGCCGCAAGGATTACTATACAAGCGGTCAGCCGACAGACAAACCGCTTTACAAGGTTACAGGCAGCACCCAGAGAGCGGCTTCCGAAAACTTCTATTTCAACCATCACAACGACTATCAGAACGTTGCACTCCACTTCAGCGCAAATTACGACAGAGCAGCGATGAACGTAACGTACAATTATTATGATTATAACGGCAATAAGAAGTCTGCAACCGTAAAGACACCTTACGGCACAAGACCGGAATTTTTCCTTTCAAGCTGGCCTTACGGTAAGAAATTCATAGGCTACAGTCCTGACGGCGGCAAAACCGTATACGACGCTGATACCGTATATTCTGAGAATTTGCCTTATGTATATGAGGATGTAACATATGATGCGGTTTACGAAGCCGGAATATTCGATGTTGAGATACAGTATTACGATGATGCGACCAGTGAATTCAAGACATATAAGACGCTGAAAATAGAGGGCGGCTCAAAGGTGCCTCAGTCGGTATTTGACGAAGCTTGGAGCAAGAGCAACTGGCAGGAAGGCACAACGATACAGTTCATCGACTGGTACGATGTATACCTGAGTGATGTATACGGTGATGCGTACCTCAATGAGTTTATACCCGACAAGACGCTCATTTACAAGAGCATTATACTCCGTCCGAGGTTCAGACGTAATGTTACAATTAAGCTGGACGCAGGCGACGGCAGACTGATATATGAAGAAAGCAAAGAGTTCAAGAGCTACAGCCAGTATAACTACGAGGTAGAAATTTCACGTTGGGCAACTAAGGATGCCGACAAGTACAACGATTATCAGCCTACAGGCTGGAAGAACAGCACTACAGGCGAGATATATGCCTTAGGTCAGACGGTTAAGCTTGATTATTCGACAACGCTGACAGCAATCTATCAAGCTACGCCCAAGACCTATACGGTAAATGTATCCACACCGTACGGTGCGCTTCTGAACGGAGAAAAGACCGACAAATTCAGCGGCGGATATGATGCTTATCTCGCATTCGTTGAAAAGTACAATAATTATACTCCTGCAGATGTCGAGGGCGAGGGATATACTCTCGTGTTCAAGGGTTCATCAAGCAAAGCGTCCGAGGACGGTCTGACGCTTGATATAGTCTTCGGCAACTGGCAGAAGAATTTTCACAAGCACACATTAATACTTTACGCAAACGGCGGTAAGCTGACAGGAAGCGATGAACGCACAGCGGATTACGGTACTCAAATCAAGCTGTCGGATATGGCTGAAGCGTCAAAGACGGACGACCTGAGAGATTATATCTTCGGCGGCTGGAAAGACGAGGACGGAAATATCTACGGTGCTGACGATATAATAACGCTGACAAAGGATACGACATTGACAGCAGTATGGAAAAACGGCGCATACAAGGAATACACGATAACCTTTGTCCTCGATAGTAATACGATAAAAAGAGTGACCTATCACTATGGCGACGCTCTCCCGACATTCGGCGCACCCGAAGAAGCAGACGGATATATCTTCGGCGGCTGGTCGTGGTACGGCACTGAGGGCGCATTATCCGGACAGCCCGACACGATGCCTGCGTCAACGCTTACTGCAATAGGTACGACCACAAAGTGCTATATATCTTACGAATTTGACGGTACGGTATACGGCACAAAGGAGGTCGGCAAGATAGGCGATACTATAACCCTTATCGCAAAGCCCGAAAAGGATTATTACGATGTGACCGAATGGTCTGCAGACGGTATCACTGTAACAGACGGCAAGTTTGTAATGCCTGCTCGTAATGTTACATTCAAGGCGACCTCATCACCCAAGTTCTATAATGTCAATATGACGGTTGACGGAAGCGCAAGTTCCGACAGCCCGATGAAAGCACAGTATATGAGTACGGTAACGCTTCCCGAACCTCCCAAAAAGAGCGGCTATACTTACTACTGGCAGTCCGATGATGTTGCTATTTATGAGGAAAGCGGCGAATACAAGTTTACGATGCCTCATAATGATGTAAGCGTTGAGTGCGTTTACACAACGGCAACCTACAACGTCTACTATATGATAGACGGCGAAGCTACGCCGTATATGACTATCACCGATGTCCCTGCAGGCAAGGAAATGTTCGCTTATATCGACCCGCCACGCAAGGAAGGCTATCTGTTCAACGAAACGTGGATATGCACGGACGTTTCTCTTGTTAATAAGGAAGGCAGATACACAATGCCTGACAGAGATGTTTACTTCTGTGGAAGATTTGCCAAGAACGATGACACTATGGTTATGCTCGGCGTAGAAGTGTATGTTGACGGCAATCCGGAAACGCATTATACTCTTTATACGAACAAAGGCGAAACCGTAACGCTCCCCGATATATTCATGGACGGATATGCAAAGTCATATGAAAGCGACAAGCTGACCGTCACAAACGGAAATGTCACAATTCCGACAGGCGACGATGTCTTTGAGGTATCGCTCAGGATAAATTTTACCAAGAGATGATAAGCTACGGATAAAAGCCAAATAAGAACATACAGCCCCGACCGCAAGGTCGGGGCTGTCAGACTAACGAAAAACATCTTTCGTTGATAAAAAAGGGGTCGCAGGGGCGTAGCCCCCGACAGGGTCTAGGGGCGGTAGCCCCAGTAATATAGCCCCTTTCCGAGGGAAAGGGGTTTGGGGATAGGGATTGAGGACAAGCACTTTTGTTGAAAAAACATACTTTTTCTACAAACTGAAACGGGCGGCACGTCCGCCCGTTATTTTTAAATTCTGATAAAGGTATCACTATGCATTTTACTTACACAGATAAAGACATCCTTGACGGCAGATTTGAATTCAGGCAGAGCGGTACGTTTCGGGTACTGTCTGCGTTTGCACATTTGAAAATAATCATATCGTGTATAATCGAAGCGATGATTGCCCCATATACTCTCAACGTATTATTTAACGGAGGCGCAACATCAAATAACACATCAATCATAATAATCAAAATTGCTCTCGCTGTAATTCTGCCGATACTGCCGATATGGTATATACTCATAGTTGCAGGCGGCGAACAGCAGTACAGCTACTACGCCGATGAACGTCTTATGCGTATAGCAAGCAAACGCCATACCTATATTTTCAGGTACTCGGACATAGAAAACGTGACCTACAAGCCTATGACCTTGTTTACAAAGCAAAAAGGCTATACTGTTACTGTTACGACAAAAAATACCACGCTGTTCTTCCGTTATATCATGCCGTCATGTGCTGAATTTTTTACCATAGAGTCCACACCGTTCTATATTCTTCAACATCCGCCGATAAAAGCGGAAGAAAGGAAAGACCGATGAAAAAAGCACTATTATTGATTTGCGCCGCATCAATTCTTGCAGGAATGTGCGGTTGCTCCAAAACGATTGAAAATCCCCCTTACTTCACTCCAAAAAATCAGACCACATCGTCAACGACCCCGATTCCCCAGACAGTGACACCTCAGACCACCGCAGTAACTACTGCGGCAACATCAACGCAAACAACAAAAGCGGAAACAACGACCGCAAAGCCCGAAACCTCGAACACGTCTACAGACAAGTCCGAAACAAAAAAACCGTCCCCTGCCCCTGCAAAGTATACCCCCGTAGGAAGTCTTGTCAAACATAAAGTAAACAAATTCTCTCTGATGTACGATGACGGAGTATACTTCAATACCGGCATCAGTGAATATGAGGAAGATAAAAACGAGCTTTATCTTGTACATTATTCCGATGACGGCGAGGTCACATCTAATATAGTTGCTATGTGCAGTGATGAGGACGAAGATACTAAAGGCAGAACGGTAGCCGAGATCGGCGAGGAATTTATGAGCTATTACGCCGTCGGTGATAATGTCGATTCATCGACCAAGAGTATGATAAAAATAGGCAACACCGATGCATTTTACGCAACTGTAAAATCTTCGGACGGAGATTTTTCGGTTGCCGCAACACAGCACATATATTTTGCCCGCCACGGCAATAAAGTGTACACATTGATAGCACTGCACCTTGACGATAACGAAAAAGCTGTCACAAAGGCGCTTGAATACACGCTCGGGTCAATGTCATTCGACAATTCGTTAAACACATGACAGCAGAGTCAAAGTCATTATCCGCCTCATTGACCGCTCCGAAGCTGCCCGATAATCTTTTTACGGTAACAGATATTGATGCCGAGCTTTCAAAAGTGCGTGATGACGAATCGGATTTTATTGCGGCAGATTTTTCGAGGCTGATATGCGCCGAAACCGATTTTTCAGCCATCTGTTTCAGAAACTGCCTGTTTCACGGATGTCGCTTTACAGCCTGCGATTTTACCGGATGCACTTTTATAGATTGCGTTTTCAAGGGCTGCGATATTTCAAACAGCGATTTTTCCGAAAGCTATTTCAAAGCCTGCTCGTTCATCTCCTGTAAAGCGGTCGGAACAGCTTTCAAATACTCGTTTTATAAAAATGTCAGCTTTGACGGCGGCAGCTTTGAGCTGTCGGATTTTCAGCGTTCAAAACTGCAATCGGTAGCTGTGACAGATACCGACTTCTCCTCCGCTCTGTTTTCTTCTTGCGAGATAAAACAGACGGAGCTTAAAAACGTTACGCTGGCAAGGTCTGTGTTTTTCGGCACAAAGCTCGCAGGGCTTGACTTCACCTCCTGTAATATCGAAGGTCTTACCGTTTCCGATACGGGAGCGGAGCTAAAAGGCGCAAAGGTCGATGTGTGGCAGGCGGCAATGTTCGCAAAGCTGCTTGGCCTTATCATCGAATAATGAATAAATCAAAAGAAAGAAAGGTATTTTTAATATGAACGTACTTGTAATAGGCGGAGGCGGCAGAGAACACGCCATAATAACAGCCCTTGCAAAATCTAAGAAGTTAGACAAGCTGTATGCCGCACCCGGCAACGGCGGTATCTCGAAATATGCCGAGTGCTTTAATGTAAAGGCAACCGATATTGACGGCTGTGTCGAGCTTGCAAAGAAGCTCAGACCCGACTATGTATTCGTAGCCCCCGACGATCCGCTGGTTATGGGTATGGTGGACAAGCTCAATGCAGAGGGCTTCAAGACCTTCGGACCGAGAGCAAATGCCGCTATTCTTGAGGGCAGTAAAGTTTTCTCAAAGGCTCTGATGAAGAAGTACAACATTCCCACTGCGGCTTACGAAACCTTCACGGACGCAGACGAGGCTATAGCATATATCAAAAAGCAGAACAGCTTCCCTGCCGTTATCAAGTGTGACGGTCTTGCACTCGGCAAGGGCGTTATAATCGCAAAGAACGAGCAGGAAGCAGAAAACGCAGTACGTTCAATGCTCCTTGACGGAAAATTCGGCAAATCCGGCAGTGAAATAGTTGTCGAGGAATTTATGACAGGCCCCGAGGTAACCGTTCTTGCGTTCACAGACGGCAAGACAGTAAAGCCTATGATAAGTTCTATGGATCACAAGCGTGCTTACGACAACGATGAGGGTCTTAACACGGGCGGAATGGGTACGATAGCGCCCAACCCCCTCTACACCCCCGATAAACAGCAGGAATGTATGGAAAAGATATTCCTGCCTACTATAAAGGCTATGGCGGCTGAGGGCAGACCGTTCAAGGGTTGCCTTTACTTCGGTCTTATGCTGACCCCGAACGGTGCAAAGGTGATTGAATACAACTGCCGCTTCGGTGATCCCGAAACACAGGTGGTTCTCCCTTTGCTTGAAACGGATATTATGGATATAATCGAAGCTGTCTGGGAAGAAAAGCTCGATACGCTTGACATCAAGTGGAGCAATAAATCGTGCGCCTGCGTTGTAATGGCAAGCGGCGGCTACCCCGAAAAGTATGAAACAGGCAAGGTGATAAGCGGACTTGACGAAAACGGTCAGTGCGAGGGTGCATTCGTTTACCACGCAGGCACAAAGCTGGAGAACGGAAAGTTCCTTACGGCAGGAGGACGTGTTCTCGGTATTACCGCTTACGGCGATACATTAAAGGAAGCACTCGACACAGCTTATAAGGCAGTGGATACGATCAGCTTTGAAAAGGCACATTACCGCCACGATATAGGAAAAAAAGCTCTTTCCGCTTTAAAATAATTCCCGAAAACACTTGCATTTCATTTCCTTTTATGTTATAATAGCATTTGCGTGTTAGAATAATTTTGGGTTTGTACGATAAACATCTCGGACTTACCCGTATTCCTATAAGGAGGACATATAAATGGGAATATTAGAAATAATCAGTGCTATTGTTCTGATTGTTGCCTGTGTTTTCATAGTACTCGTGGTACTTATGCAGGATACAAAGCAGGGTATGTCGCAGACGATTACAGGCGGTAGTGCAGACAACTATTATCAGAGAAATTCAGGCCGTTCAAACGAGGCTAAGCTGAACAGACTTACAAAGATTGCCGCAGTGATTTTCTTTGTTGTGGCTCTCGTTGTTAATTTCATCGTTATGTACAGCGGTAACTTCAACAAGTCGAATAATTCTTCGACAACAAGCTCCGCAACATCATCTGTAACATCTTCCGTTACAAGTGACGATTCGTCAGCTTCATCGGCATCTTCCGATGCTTCATCGACAGATTCTTCCGCTTCTTCATCTGACGCTTCTTCTGCTGATTCCTCAGTAGCCGAGTCTTCATCTGAAACAAGCACAGAAACATCTGCAGAATAATTAATGCTTTTAAAAGCTGTCGCACTGCGGCAGCTTTTTTTGTATATGTCTGATTGTTCCGGCAACGTTCACCGGATATAAGTAAATGCTGCGCTGTTGAAAAAAACGCCCTGTTATGATACAATATAATCAATGATTATTAAAGGCAACACCGCATAATTAACGGCTTTCGCCTTTGCCGCACGCTTGCTTGCATATTTTCCGCCATCTTGCGCAAATTTTGCTTGACAGGCGCCAGCCTGCCCGCACTCAATTTATACAATCTGACGAAAAATCTGACTGCGCAATCGCACGACAATAATTATGCGGTATAGCCTTAAACAAAACTTACTCGAAGGGACAACAAATGAAAAAATGCATCGCCATTTGCGGTTTTGCTTTTTCAGCATTCCTTCTCATCTGTATGGTCATAAACTTATTTAAGGGGCATATCGTAGCCGCTGTATGTAGTCTTGGAGTGTGTTTCTTGTTTTTTGCTCTGCCTTTATTAACTTATAAAAAAAGGCAAAGACAGCAACCCGTAAATCAATCCTTGCAAATCATCCGACATCAGATTTCACACAAAATCTTATACGCTCTAAGGCTGTTCTAAGCTAACCGCACTATAATATCAATATCATAAAGGACGGTGATATTATGAAGCTCCTGTTTGCAGAAGATGAGGTCAGTATGGCTGAGGCTGTAACCGACATTCTGACCTATCATAATTATACGGTAGACACGGTTTATGACGGTGCCGACGCTCTTGATTACGCAAGAGCCGAACAGTATGACGGGATAATTCTTGATATAATGATGCCGAAAAAGAGCGGCTTGGAGGTGCTTAAAACACTAAGGAGCGAGGGGAACACCACTCCCATTCTCCTGCTTACCGCAAAGGCTGAGGTCGAGGACAGGATAGCGGGGCTTGATATGGGTGCAGACGATTACCTGCCGAAGCCGTTTGTAATGGGCGAGCTTCTTTCCCGTGTCAGAGCAATGCTCCGCAGGAAAGACAGGTTCACACCCGATATAATGACATTCGGCAATGTGTCGCTCAATCTCAGCAGCTGTGAGCTTAAAGGACCGTTGCAGTCTATTGTCCTGCCCAAGATAGAATACAAGCTGATGGAGCTTCTTATGCTCAACAAGGGCATCTATCTTTCCACTGAGGATATTCTCGTAAAGGTCTGGGGCTATGAGAGCGATGCAGAGAGCGGCGCAGTATGGGTATATATATCCTATGTAAGAAAACGTCTTGCCGCTATCGGTGCGGATATTGAAATCCGAGCCAAGCGCAGTGTTGGCTATACTCTTGCAAAGATCGGGGATGCTGACTGATGGTAAAACAGCTGCAGAAAAAGTTTATCATATCCGCTATGCTGGCGGTAACAATTCTGCTTGTCGTGCTCATCGGCGGAATAAACGTTTTCAATTATCTCACCACCAGTGGCGATAACGACAGGCTTATGGAAATGCTCTGCTACAGCTTTGAAACCTCAACAAAGTGGAATGCAGATACAACCGACAATACTCAGCCCCCGCAGAGCATAAACGGCACTAAACCGCCCGACGATAAAAAGAACAACGGCTTTGGCAGACACGATAAAAACGCAGTGGATTCTGCACGCTATGCCGCAGTTGCGATTGACAAAAACGGCAATATCATAAGGACGGATGTAACTCATATATCCTCGCTTACCGAGGAAGAAGCGGCCGCTATTACCGAAGCACTTAAAAATACCGCTGCGGGAACAGGCACATACAGCGGCTTTCAGTACAGGATAAGCGAAACTAAGCGTGCAGAAGGAAAGGTTATCATCCTGCTTGACAACGGTATGCAGATAAGCTCCTTCTTTACCGTACTGTTTATATCGGTCGGTGCAGGCATATTCGGCTGGCTTATGATGCTGCTGCTCGTAATTCTTCTTTCCCGCAAAACTATCGCCCCTGTTGCACGAAGCATTGAAAAGCAAAAGCAGTTTGTTACAAACGCAGGTCACGAAATAAAGACGCCGCTTGCCATTATCCTTGCCAATACAGATGCAATGGAGCTTCACAACGGCGAAAACAAGTGGAGCAAGAATATCCGTGCGCAGACGCTCAGACTCAGCGGACTTATGCAGAATCTGCTGATGCTTGCCAAAATGGATGAAAGCTCAACAAAGCTCCCGATGTGCGAATTCGATATAAGCACTGCGGCAGAAGATACCGTCGGCGCATTTATAGAGCCTGCCGCCCTCAAAGGCATAATGATTGAACAGGACATCAAAAAAGGCATCAGGCTCAGCGGCAACCGTGACAGTATAGTACAGCTTATGACGGTACTGCTTGACAATGCGGTCAAATATACCGAAAGCGGAGGTGTCATAAGGGCTGAGCTTTACGGCAACGAAAAGAACATAACTCTCAGCATCGCCAACACCTGCGAGCCTATAGACCACCCCGAAAAGCTGTTCGACCGCTTTTACCGGGGCGACAGCGCAAGAACGCAGAAAAACGGCGGCTACGGCATAGGCTTATCGGTAGCTCAGGCAATAGCCGAACTCCACAAAGGCTCGATAACCGCTGAAAATGTATCTGCCTCCGCCTCAGAATCCCGCACCGACACCACAGATAAACAAAATTCCAATATGCTTATGTTCACGGTTAAAATATAAAACAACGGTTTGCAGGCGGCTGAATCGGGTCAGCCATCTGCAAACCGTTTTGATTTTAAAGCGTCCGATGTGTCCACTGCCATCTATGATATTTTCATCGCTCAATAATACAGACTTACCGTTTCCGGTAGAGTTCCTTCATCTTGATAATGGTCGTAAATTCGAAAAACAATTTTCATTGCCATCATACCAATGTTCTTTTCTGTTCCAACCAAATGCCAGCAGTAACGACTGTTTTCAATAGTGATTTTTCCTGCGTCCAGCAATGCGCCGAAATCCACATCACGCCGTAAACGTTTGATAATCAGCTTCTTCTTGCCGCTATGCATCACTTTCAGTTTTTCATGGATCTCCGGCTCCACCATGCTATCCTTACTGATTGTAATCCGTCCATCATATACGTGTTCGCTATTTCTGTATTCCGGCTCATTGAGATTGAATGGTGCGTACTCATAAACCACAGTGTTTTCATCCTGCCATACAATTCTCGCAGAACCACCAAAGCCACGGCTCATTCCATCCACCACGCTTTATCCGCATAATCCAATGAGAAGCTGTCATCTACAAATTTCGATAAAATATCGCCGTCCGGTCGCTGTGGGTTTATGTTGCCTTGCGCCATAGCTTCACGCTGTGCTTTGGCTATATGGCTGAGGTCATTGCATTCCAGCAATATACCTTCTTCAAAAACAAGTTCAATCAGTTTCTTGTATGCCCAACCCCTTTGGAAACCCATGTGAATGTAATACTCCCGCATAAAGCCATCTCCGAGAAGTATTTCCCCCGTGTACGGAATTGGAATGTTAACATCCTTGTACACACGATGCCCGAAATGCGCTTTCATAATAATCTTTTTGCCGCCTTGACACTTGTATTCCTTAAACTCCGGCAGTGATACCTCTACGCCGTTTAACGGCGGATACTTATCATCTGAATTGTAAAGGTACAAATCCTTCAGCAACAATTCATCATCTTCAATCGCATATTCACACCAATATCCCCGCCAACAAGCAGTCGAACTGGCATGTGGCTCCATTCCGTAATTCTTTGGGTCAAACAGCATCACAGAAGATAGAGCCACGACGGTGAACTCTTTCTTTTTATATTTATATATATCACCAATTTGTGCTGTCATTCGTAATCCCTCCTTACAGCAATCGACCCAATCCTGAAGATGTATCTCCGCTCGTTATAAATCCAACAATTTCCGTTTTGCCTATTCATTCTGATGTCGCTTTTAAATAAACAATTAATTTTGTAATTGAAATCACAATGCCGTATTGTAAAGTAATCAGCAACGAAGCCATCCACGCAGACATAGCAGGATGAGATTGTTGCCAGAAGCCATTCCATTCACCCGTAAATACAAACATATATAAGGCAGGCGGAGAATAAACCGCAAACAACAGATACATAACCGGAATTGAAAACAACAACTGTTTTACATTTAAATCAAGGTACTTTATCACAATTATTGTCGGTATGCATATAATCAATAATTGTATCAATATATGCACTATAAATCCAAGCCAAGACGGATTGGAAAAAGAAAGAAACAGATTCGCCAGATAATTCACGATTACGCCGTTGTATAAAACTGTCAAACCCCATATAAAAAGAGCTAATAATACAAAATTGCATTTTTTCAACAATTTCATTTAATTTGCCTCCTTTGCTGTGGTGCAGCAAATTATTTGTAAGTGCGAAGCACATAATCGGTTTCTGCAATCAATTCCGACTATACGGATTTGACTATCCGGATTCTTTGCACCGCATTTAAACTCAATCAAGTATCTCAATAGAACTTATTTCATCGGTCCTATAATAATAACCATTTGTAAGCCCTATTGTTGCTACGCCTTCGTCGCTATCATCTTTGCTTTCGTACAGAATAGCCGTTTCGATATGAACTGCGCCGTCTGTTTCTGTCAGCTTGACTTTGTGAAACTGAGCATTGTACAGCGTTAATGAATCAACCATTATTTTTTATTTCCTTTCAGTGGTGCCGCAGGTACAAGATGTGTTCCGTTTTTTGAGTAATGTATCGTTCCCCACCGTTTTACCGCCCTTCAAATTTACGCTATCATTAAGCGCAAAACTCTCATATACTATTTTTCAGGCTCAAACCCTTCATCAAGATAGCACCTGTAGTGAAAACTATAATCATATCTGATTACCGGATTTTTTCTCAAGCCGAACTTAGCCTTTATATCGTCAATCAACGAGGCATCTATGTTAAAATTCATATATATTATAGGTTTTCCTTTGTTAGAAAGCTCAACTCTGCCTCTTGGATAATAATTATATGGTTTGTTGCAGCCTTTCGGCTTGACATCCGCCCATAGTCGTTTATGATTATAAGTCGCTCCCGATTTAGCCAGCCCGTTGTATGTATCTACAGTTCCAAACGGATAAGCAAACAACTCATCCTCTATCACCCAGAAAACTCCTGTGGAAGATTCTTCAGAAACGCCGTTGACACACACCGACTCTTGAATATATCGTTTTATAAACCGCTTCATAAACCCACTTAATAACACCTTTAGCACATCACATTTTACTACCCTATAAATTTACACTACTCTCAAACGTATGAGTGAGTACGCAATGTTAAAAGATTGTTTTACTACCCTATAAATTTACACTACTCTCAAACCGTTTATACCGTCAAGAATCGTACCTCCGTGTTTTACTACCCTATAAATTTACACTACTCTCAAACGGCATACCTCTTGAGGAGGTCGCTCTGACGGTTTTACTACCCTATAAATTTACACTACTCTCAAACTATATATGCGGATACTGATAGTATACATTGGTTTTACTACCCTATAAATTTACACTACTCTCAAACCATCAGTGATATAGACGACAACATCAGGTCGTTTTACTACCCTATAAATTTACACTACTCTCAAACAAAAAAGATGAATTTTCAAGCGCTATTAAAGTTTTACTACCCTATAAATTTACACTACTCTCAAACCTGAGGTTTCCAACCTTGCATGTTGTTAATGTTTTACTACCCTATAAATTTACACTACTCTCAAACTGATACTTGAAAATGCAACGATACCGATTGGTTTTACTACCCTATAAATTTACACTACTCTCAAACATGCTCCACAGCCCCGTTATCGCCGATTATGTTTTACTACCCTATAAATTTACACTACTCTCAAACCGATGAAATAGCACACGCACTATAACATAAGTTTTACTACCCTATAAATTTACACTACTCTCAAACACGGCAAAATACCGCTGTTGACAACTCTTAGTTTTACTACCCTATAAATTTACACTACTCTCAAACGGCGTTAAATAACCCGAACAGTCTGAACAAGTTTTACTACCCTATAAATTTACACTACTCTCAAACTGAGCAACTATGGATAGCGGTTATTAATCAGTTTTACTACCCTATAAATTTACACTACTCTCAAACTTTTCTGTGCGTTAATATTTACATCAATAAGTTTTACTACCCTATAAATTTACACTACTCTCAAACGTATAACGTTTAACAGGCTTTTTGAAGGGTGTTTTACTACCCTATAAATTTACACTACTCTCAAACGACCCGAGGAGCAAGCCAGCTATGGTTGCTGTTTTACTACCCTATAAATTTACACTACTCTCAAACATATGACTTTGGTAGGTTGCGAACAGAAACGTTTTACTACCCTATAAATTTACACTACTCTCAAACACGAACACCCTTGAGGCTTCTATGCCGAATGTTTTACTACCCTATAAATTTACACTACTCTCAAACATACAAGCTATTTAAGCCGCCGACTTTATCGTTTTACTACCCTATAAATTTACACTACTCTCAAACGTTGCATCTGGGTTGACTGCCTGTGCGACGGTTTTACTACCCTATAAATTTACACTACTCTCAAACACTTATACTATAGAGTAGCATTTTTGCGGTGTTTTACTACCCTATAAATTTACACTACTCTCAAACTAGAGTAACAGTCAACGCTTCTGCGGCTAAGTTTTACTACCCTATAAATTTACACTACTCTCAAACCGCACGATATTAATCAATTAGAGCGTTTAGTTTTACTACCCTATAAATTTACACTACTCTCAAACCACCGATGGCGTATTGATCGCAACGTTTTTGTTTTACTACCCTATAAATTTACACTACTCTCAAACCAGTTTGACACGCTTGACATCGACAACAATGTTTTACTACCCTATAAATTTACACTACTCTCAAACCAACATAAATCAGATTGCGGTAGTAGCAAAGTTTTACTACCCTATAAATTTACACTACTCTCAAACCATTAGACTATGAGCCACTACACAACGACAGTTTTACTACCCTATAAATTTACACTACTCTCAAACACTTACAAAAATGACATTGACAAGGCGTTTGTTTTACTACCCTATAAATTTACACTACTCTCAAACTACTCACTCATGCCGTTCATAACATTTCCTGTTTTACTACCCTATAAATTTACACTACTCTCAAACTCAGTCTTATCGACAGCTATACAGACTAACGTTTTACTACCCTATAAATTTACACTACTCTCAAACTCTGACGAGTGAGGTCGGATACGATGATGTGTTTTACTACCCTATAAATTTACACTACTCTCAAACCTCAAATTTGGAAAAGCGACACTACTCGCCGTGTATCTACAGGGTAGAAACTATCATTATAATATCACATTTTCTATTATGAGTCAATTATATAACGCACAAATCATCATCAATAACTACTCTTTTTTCGAATCTCGTTTTTCCTTTGTCGGACGATTCGATACACAAGAGTTGTATTCCGTGCTCAATAACAGATTCAAACAGCTTTTCTGCTTTTTGCAAAGAAAGACAGCTGCGAAGATTCACGCATATAAACACCGTTTTACCGGCATACTCGGTCATTGCAAGAAAAAACTCCAAAAGCTTTTCCTCCAAAGTATCATAGCTGTCCACAAATTTAAGTCCGAACATTTTTAACAAAGGCGTAACATCGCATATCTCATCCGTAACAAATTCACCTTCTGCATACTGTGCCAACTCAGAAATGTACCTCTCTGTCGCAGACAGCATTTCGTTTGTTCTGATAAACATGTCTTCGTTAACAGAGCATTTTTTCAAATGCGCATACAATTTGGAAATGAGCTCCTTACGGTTCATTTCAAACGGCACAAATTCCGTTATCATCGTTGCTTGTTTAGCGAATGATATTAGTTTTGCGTTGCACGATATAACAGAAAATCCTGTTCCTCCTTCTATCTGATCGTTTATATCATTCAGAACCGTGTAAAAGAAATCCGGATGTTCAATTATCAACGTCAGGACTTTATCCTCCGAGTCAACATATAATTCAATTTGCGAATAGGCAAACGTCATAAAATCACCAGCCTTTCGTCGCTGTCTATAACATCGGATACAAATTCGCCTGTAATATATTCCATATCCGCAAATTGTTTTTCCGTTATACACAGCAAAGACACAATACCCGCCGGAGGACTGTTACGTTTGATTCCGTCGGATATCAGTCTTGCCGCTGTGCGATTCAATGCCATACGGCAGTAAACCGATTCCTGAAACATCATAAAACCGCTTTTGATCAGATATTTTCTGAATTTTGTGTATTCCCGGCGTTCCTCTGTGGTCGTAACCGGCAAATCAAAAAGTACAAGTAATCTCATATATCTGTAACTCATTTTATCTCCGTTTTTAAATTCCGAACACGATAAAATCTTATCAGCGAAACATCGTTCTCCTCTATTGCGTCAAATACACTTCTGCAATAAATTTTAACGGCATTTGTAACATACTGCTCAGTATTATTGATTATTACGCTTTCATTCAATATTCCTATAATCTCACGTTTCTGCTCTGAGGTAAAAATGCGATAGTTCTTTTCTCTGACAAAACGATCTATCAGTGTTCTGAACGGCTCCATCAGATCAGAGGCAAGATTAAAATTATTGAACATATTATCGTGGAACAATCCGAGCTGTGTAATATATCCGTTAGATGTAATCTCACGATTGAATGCGGAAAGTATTATGCTGTATCCGTAGTTGAGTGCGGAATTAATTACATTATCAGCGTTTCTTGAAAACTCTTTTCCGAAAAGCGCATTGAAATATACTTTTGCGGCATGACCCTCCCTGTTGGTTTCATCGCCGAGTTCAATCTCGTCTATATATCCCTTAAGCATCCCTGCTTCTTTTTCATGACCGAATTCCTGAAGAACACGAGCCTGATTGCGTATTTTTTCGCTGACTATGCTTGTCCATATATACGCTTTGACATCTTCGTCCCACTTCACCTGTTCACGCACCCTTGCCGTACAGTTATGGCAGCCGTATAAAGGCAGCATTTCGCACGAAGGATTATGCTTCTCATCACAAAATATCAATTTCACCTTGCGATTTGCAAGCTCGTTGATAAGACTTGCGGTTATCGATACCGCACAATTCTCAATTATAAGCACCGATACTTCATCCAATAATACACGCTTGATATTTTCTTCACTTCTCACGACCATGAAGCCAAGCTTCTTATCAAGCTTGGCTCTTCCGGTCACAATTACAGTCCTCCAGCTCATAGCTCAAGTAAGTTGTCAGACTTCTTTTCATACAAGCCTGTCGGTGACTGGTCAATGATTCTGATGTCACTATATTTAGTATTCTTTAATATAGCAGACATTCTTTCGGTGTGATAGCTTTCTACACCACCAACCGGTTTCAGATTACACGTGTTAATTCGTCCTGTTTTTAAAACATCCACAAGTAACAGCAAAGTTTTCATCTGTTCTATAATAGACAGCTCTGCAAACTTATCTCTTCCTTCTTCCATCTTTTTTCCGGCTTCCGCAAGCTTGTTTATTTTGCTGAAAGGCTCAGAAATACACTTTTTAGCTATCTCATCGTACACTTTAAGATTTGATAAAACGTCAAAAGCTTCTCCGGGCTTGAATTTACTGCCTTTATCACTTTTATCGATATACGATGATACAGCTTTAATGTAATCAGATGTATCCTTTGAATATATTGCAGCCATTGCTGATGAAATAGTAAAATAATGATAACTATCTTTTGAACGTATATTCACACGATAACCGTCAAACTCAAACAGCGTATTAATTTTTATTGGTCTTCTTTTCAGCGGAAACGATATATCATCGATTGATATTTTTGCAATGTTTTTAGCCGGCAATGCGTTTTTAAGTACAGAATATGCGTATTCGCTTGCGAAACTGTCATCAGAGAAATAACGCTTTTCACATAATAATTCTACCGGAATGATAACCGCTCCGACTCCTGTACATTTGATTAAAGAAAAGCATGAAATACTCTTGCTGTTATACCCTCCGTATTTCACCGGGTCGAGATCTTTCTTTAACCTTGCAAGATCCGGATTACCGGCTCTGTCGGGATTCTGATTAAAGAACCCTCCCTTTCTCTTATAGCAATAACGTACATATCTCACACTGTTTTTGCTCATCATACGTTTAACCGTATCAAAATCCGTTTCAGGATTCCATGCCGTTTCACCGTTTCTTGAAACCTTATGCTTAAGCGTTTCCTTGACCTTGATTGTATAATGCTTGTCGGCATTTTTAACAAAGTTCATAGGGTTGGAAGTAAACTTGACATCATGGACATTACCGATAACAATATTCAGATAAGCGTCCTTAGCATGATGCAGGTCGTTTATCTCTCTGCATTTCAGCATATCAAAATCATGTCTGAACTCCGAAACCTGTCCTGCTTTTACATAAACAATCTTACTGTCAGGGAACATTTCTTTAAGCAGCGTTGCAACAGCCTTTGTTGACTGTCTTGTTTCAACAAGCTGACGTTCAATAAATCCTGCGAGCTCATCTTCGGTAAACGGCGTTGAACGTGTCAATCTCTCATATTTTACCTTGTCTGTCGGATTTTTAGGATCACGATAAAACAGATTTTTCCAAAGCGGATGCATTTTATTTCTTATCTCAGCTTTTATCGGATAATCGTCCGACTTCTCACCGTTAAGCTGTGATTTTACAAGCACCTTGTTATGAAGCGAATCATCATTTATTTTGCTTTGAGGAAAGATATGATCAATATCGTAGCAGTGATTATCGCCAAGACGACTGAAATCTATAGCCTCACCGGAATACATACATTTTCCAAACTGGATAAAATAAAGATAGTACTTCTCGCTTCTGAGCTGTTCATCGGAAAGGCTGCCAAGTTGCGATCTCAGATGCGATATATCTTCATCACTGACAAATGCTTTTGCAGAATCATACAGCTTCTCTATCTGTTCTCTTCTTGATGAAGTACGCTTTCCTTTTTCTTCTGGCTTGCCGCCTCTTGCCATCTCTACGAAAATCTTATCCGGATCCTTCTTTGTTATCTTTCGAAGCTCCTTAACTATCTCCATTGTTCTGATAATAGCTCTGGATACCGACGGAGATACATACATTTCACGAAGAGTCTGTGCAATGCTGCCCGTAGGATTGATCATATAGTACTTTTTGTTTTCTTCTTCTATAAAGCTCTTGTAGCCGTATGAATCTGACAGAATCTGCATTAGGTTGATGTTCTCAGCCCACATAAAATCAATAATGCTTCTGCCACCGATCTCACCGGTATTCGTATCAAGCTCATAACAGCCTGTAAGCAGTTTAGCTGATAATCTGCCATAGTCCTTATACGAAAGACGACTTATATATCTGATATCCTCTGCGGGTAAATCGGAATACTCGGCCTTTAGCCATGAAACAAGTCTCGGCTTATCTGTAGTAACGGTAATACGCTCAATTATTCTCTCAACATCGTTTTCTGAAAGAAATCCATTCTCGAGCAGCCTTCTGAAATCAAGATATGACTTAAGCGAAGACTTTATGTTAATATCAACTCCGCTTAACGAATCACCTTTTTCTTCGCTGAATGCACCTTTTCGCTTAAGTAATTCCGTGATTTTCTTGACCGTCACTCTTGACGTTTTCATAAACAGCTCATTGAATATATCCTGCTTCAACTCCGGTGAAATCTTTTCACCGTTGACTTTGATATTATTTATCTCATTCAAAACAGTATATTTGCTATACAGCAACGAGTATTTAGGAAGGACATCTTCACCGGCAAGATATGTGCATTTACAGGTCATTCTTCTGATAAATCCATCTTCGGATTTATCGAAATCAACCATGTTTTCAAAATTCCACGGATATATTCTTCCTTCAGCCTTGCGTACTATCCACACATTGTCGGTTTCATTTCTTTTTACCAAAGGTCCCACAAAATAAGGTATTCTGAATTTCATAAGCGTAAGAATCTTTTGCTTTACAGAAATACCATCCTCCGTCTTGTTGAGAAAATCAAGATAAGCCGATGCTTTATCAAGTATCATGCTCAGCTCATGATAATATAACTGGTACGGAATAACACGGTTTTCGTCGGTAACCTGCTTTGGACAAAGTGTTTTGCTGTTGCACTTTTCAATCAGTTCATTATATACCGCCTCGTCGTCTGATTCGGGTTTTATCTTTTCAAGCTTGCTTTTGATATATTTGCAAAATTCTTCAGAATTTTTCTTTTTAAAGTTTGACGGAAGCTGCTTTAACTTGACATCTGTTACATTATATGAGTAGCTGACATAGTTCGGCTTTTCACCGGCTGTGCGGAATATTTCATCGTACTGAGCCCTGTCGAGATATTTACGGACTATGTACTTAAGTGCCTTAAGATCCGATTTATGCTGTTCGTATTCGCACACCTTGGCATCGGAAATTGTTTTTTGACCTTTCAATACATCAATAAGCAACGACCAGTCATACATTGCTTTTACGGCAGAAAGCAGAGGAACATCGGTATCTTCCATAGAAGAAGCCAGTAAATCAATAGTGTCTGCAAAATCTGCTTTTCCGACCTCTACAGTCTGTATATCAAGTTCATCATAAGACGGATTTCTGAACAGCTTGGCGAGATTTGTTTTTCCTCCCGATATAAACTTTATAAGAACGTCAATATCTATCGGATATTCTTCGTCTTTATAGCAATCCGGTGTCTTTGTAGTTCCGAACAGCAGATTCTTGATTTCCCTCTCCTTTGCCGTTATGCCTATCTTCTTGCGGATAATAACAGAAAACTCGTTCTTTACACTTTCAGAAAAAGGATTATCCTCTATATCGTTTGACTTAAACCAATCCGTAAATTCGCAATAAGAAGAATCAAAATCAAGAACTGCCTGTACATTGTTTTCGTCAGCACCGTTAAGGAAATGTCCTCTGTGTGCCACTATAAAAGCACAGGCAAGATAAACGAGCCTTACATCATGCGGCTTATTGCTTTCCGAAAGCTCTTTTATAAGATGATGAACGGTCGGATACATTTTGAAATAGTCACTGTCTTTAAAATCCGCATCATCAAAGTATGTATTGACATTTTTGCTTGTTCTGTCTTCCGGATAAAGAGAGCTCTCCTTTAACCTCAAAAAGAAATCCGGATCGGTTTTCAGAATCTCTTTTGCAAACAGTTCACCGAGCAATGCCACTCTTTGCTGTCTGCGGTCATATCTTCGTCTTTGCGTTCTGTGACCCCTGCGCTCCTCTGCAAGAGAGGCGGCTTCAAACAGGCTTACTCCCCACATTAAATTGTTCTTGTATCTGAGCAGTTCATACTTTTCGTTTGTAGTCGACCAGCCTACCGAATCTGTGCCGATGTCAAGACCGTAATAAATTTTTGAATTTTCTTTAAAAGACATATTGACATTCCTCCATAAATGTGTTATTATATTGCCATAGGATTTTACTACCCTATAAATTTACACTACGAGTTCAAATAAAAATTATTTCAAATCGTACTTTTTAGTACATCACAAGTGTTGTGAATATTAACTCACCTTCGGGTGAGTTTTTTATTTGTCCAAATAATCAATCGATATGCTTATTTATATATAGTATCATATCACATCAGATGACCGATTTCAACATATTTTTAAAATAATTACCAAATATCTTTTCTGATTACTAAAAATTTTGTCGAATTTGTTGAATACCACTTGTTATATATTAATATATCATACCACAGCGGTTGTACCATAAACAGTACATTTTAATAACTAAATGTAACCGCTTCCGAAAAACAGATATTCCCATTACGGCAAACTTTCGTTTCATCAGATTTGTTCTGCTCTTTTTGTCCGCATTACAACGAAAACAATAGCAAAAGTGCCGCAATGAAAAGCAAAGCCCCTCTGCCATAAAGCCTCCGAGATTGGCGAACAGCTTTGACATTGATGGATTTTTTGAACTCCTTTTCGCCCTCAAGTTCTATCTTCAAATTTGAATTTTCTGACATTCTGCGTCACCTCGCTATTGCAGAGTAATAATGAGTGTGAGTTAAACAATTTGTGTGTACTTCCGACATACAGACACAGAAAAATCGGTCAAGAGCTGTTATTTCATGCCTTTAATACTGCCAAAAAAACAAATTGCGTAAAAATCAATATCGGAATAGTCGAGGAAAACAAAAAATTAAAAAATTGGTATGAGCAATTCGGATTTACACATACAGGAACCAAAAAATATGATTTTTTCCCTTTTACCTGTGGGTATATGGAAAAGATTTTATAATTTTTTTCAATTATAAAGCAGACTGACATAAAGGATTATGCTATAATAGTCTTGAACAAGCAGTTATTATTCCGGATAAACAGGAAATGAGAGGTTTAGAGTATGTGCTTTATATGCGACAGAATTAAAATGATCGACAATGGTACGAATCCATACTTCGTTAAAGAATTGCAAACGGGTTATGTAGTTATTGGTGATAATCAGCATTTTAAGGGCTACACATTATTTCTTTGCAAAGAACATAAAACAGAACTGTTTCAATTAAACCATTCGAAAAAGATTAAGTTTTTAGAGGAAATGTCCATAGTCGCCGAAGCAGTTTCAAACGCTTTTGGAGCAGAAAAAATGAACTATGAATTGTTAGGCAATGGCGATACACATCTGCACTGGCACCTATTCCCAAGGAAAAGCGGAGATATAGAAAACTATGGCAACAACGGAAAAGGACCTGTTTGGTGGTATCCTATGGAAAAAATGTACAATGATAATAACCGCCCTTCAAAGACAGAATTAGAAGATATGAAAGAAAAGTTACTGATAGAATTAGAAAAACTGTTGTAATCCTACTTCAAGTTTTTATGGGGTTGCAAAGCCTAAGCGTGAAGCGGATATTGATGACGCTATGCCGATGGGGATTTGATTGGAGAAGCGGTTGAAAAAAGTGAAAATGCGTAGTATAATGAGTTTATAAGGGCAATTAATCTGCCCGATAAATCGGAAGTTGAGAAGGTAAGTAAATGGGATACCATGATACAAGATACCATGGAGGAATATGATAATGTCGAAAGATGAGTATTTGATAACCGATACGCCCCTCAAAGCGTTGACGGTTTTTGCAATGCCAATGATTCTTGGAAGTTTTTTTCAGCAAATATACAATATGGCCGACTCTATTATTGTCGGCCAGTTTGTTGGTTCTTCCGCACTTGCAGCTGTCGGTGCATGTGCAGCATTGACCAATGTGTTCATTTGTGTGGCACTGGGAGCCGGTGTCGGAGCCGGTGTGCTTGTGAGCCGTTATTTCGGAGCCAGGGAGTATGGCAAAATGAAAACAATCGTGTCAACCTCCTTGATTAGCTTTTTGCTTCTAAGTATAGTCCTTGGTGTTTTTGGCTTTTTCTTCGCCAACTCGATGATGAGTGGACTGCAAACCCCTGCCGACATACTGGATGATGCAGTACTGTATCTGCGGGTCTATTTTGTGGGCTTTCCGTTTCTGTTTATGTATAACATTCTTTCTACTATGTTCACCTCAATCGGCGAATCCAAAATTCCGCTGGGACTGCTGATTTTTTCGTCCATCCTGAATATTTTAATGGATCTTTGGATGGTAGCCGGGCTAGGTCTCGGTGTGTTCGGTGCGGCTATTGCAACCCTGATTGCACAGGGAATTTCCGCAGTGTTTTCGTTTTTGATTTTCTTTGCACGGATGCAGCAATATAAAAGCCCCTTTAACAGGTTTGAACGGCAGGAGCTGTATTCCATGCTTCGCATTGCGGTGCCGTCGGTTTTACAGCAGTCCACAGTGTCCATCGGTATGATGATTGTGCAGGCAGTGGTAAATCCTTTCGGTACACAGGCACTCGCCGGGTATACAGCAACGATGAGGGTGGAAAATGTTTTTTCATTGATCTTTGTATCCATCGGCAATGCGGTTTCGCCGTATGTTTCCCAAAACCTTGGCGCAGGCAAACCCCAACGCATCAAAAAAGGCTACCATGCGGCGCTGGTGCTGGACGTGTGCTTTGCCGTTCTTGCCTTTCTCGTCATTGAAACGCTACACACGCAGATCTCCTCGCTGTTCTTAGGAAAAGACGGAACGGCGTTGGCCTATCAGGTGTCTGGTGATTATATGAGGTGGATTGGTTACTTTTTCATCTTCATGGGTATCAAGATGGCAACCGATGGAGTTCTTCGCGGTCTCGGAATTATGCGTCCGTTCCTCGTTGCAAACATGGTGAACCTTGCGATTCGTCTGTCCGTTGCCCTGATCTGTGCACCGCGTTTCGGCATTGCCTTTGTCTGGCTTGCTGTACCAGCTGGTTGGCTTGCAAACTTTTTAATCTCCTATGTGGCTCTCAGGAGATCATGGCCGACTGATAAAATGGCATTCATTAGTTAACTTCAAGTTTGGAGAATTGAAAAAAACGGAATTTACCTATTAAGACATATAAACTGTTGACAATAAAGCTCCTATATAGTATGTTTTTAATAAACTACTATATAGGAGCTTTTGTATGGAAATGAATGGAGGATTTCTTGTCACCAAAATAAAACAGCTTGGAGACCGGATTTTCGAGAAGATTCTCAGTGAAAAGAATATTGATGCGTTTAATGGAGCCCAGGGGCGTATTCTTTATGTGCTGTGGCAGAAGGATGGTATTTCAATCAGGTCACTCTCGACTAAATGCGGATTAGCGATAACATCTCTTACTACGATGCTGGAAAGAATGGAAAATCAAGGGCTGATAAGCCGTGTTCAGTCTGAAA
>OMBR01000260.1_pt1 | contig 31103 bp, 27 predicted proteins | sample 1674041 | NCBI WGS metagenome assembly OMBR01 (sample SAMEA103958138, study PRJEB25191) | human gut metagenome | biome: human-associated habitat [ENVO:00009003]; feature: intestine environment [ENVO:2100002]; material: feces | place: Germany | collected 2013/2015
CAAGAACGTACAACGAGTTTTTAGTTATTTATATTGGGAGTTTTGACACGCCCTCAACCAAGCAATCAACCAAGCAACCAACCAATCAACAAGCCAATCAATCAATCAAACAATCAACCAAGCAATCAAACAACCAACCAAGCAACCAAGCAATCAAACAACCAATCAACAAGCCAATCAACAAGCCATTTAATTTTACCCATCAAAAGCAGCCATATATCCAACAAAAACATTAACTTTGCTAATCCATAAAAACTCCAACCATTATGTCCAGCAAAAGCACCATCCTTACAGAACATCATAACATACAAACACCCTGCAAACTCTTCGTCGTGGGCGAACCGCAGGTGCTGCTCATACAGCCGTCGGCACGCCACGAAGAGAAGAACGACGGCGTGCGGCGCGAAGTAGACCTTATTGCACAGGCGAGCGGCAAGGGCTTTGCCATCGTCTTCTTCGACTGCGTTGAGTGGGCGCGCGCCCTCATGCCGTGGGCTGACGATGCCGTCTCGCGCGACGCCGAGGTGGGCAGCCACGCTTCCGACACGCTCCGCTTCATAGAGCATACTCTGCTGCCGTGGCTCCGCGAGCGCTTCGGCGCTTTGCCCTGCATCATCGGTGGCTACTCGCTCGGCGGACTCTTCGCTCTCTGGGCTGCGCGCAACACCGACGCCTTCGCCGCCGTTGCCGCCGCGTCACCTTCGCTCTGGATTAAGGGTTGGGGCGAATATGCCGCTACGCACCCTATACTCTCGCCAAAGGCAACAATTCTTGCTCTGGCAAGCGGCAAAAGCCGAGCGCAAAACCCAACGCTCAACACTCAATACTCAACACCTCAACATATCACCACAACAACACCTGTCCACCTCTCCCTCGGCGACCGCGAGGAGCATTGCCGCAACCAGCGCATGAAGCGCATCGGCGACTGCGTGCGTGCCGAGTACGCTCTGCTCTGTCAGCAGCTCTCCCCCACTGCCGTCACCCTGCGTTGGCACGAAGGCGGACACTTCGGCGCCGAAGCCGAGCGCACAGCGGAAGCCTTCGCATGGTGCATGGCGCGAATAATACCCAGTTTTAACAGACACAATAATAACATAAAATGATATACTTAAACAGCTTTAATTTGACCCCAAGAGACGAGGAAGAACACTTCTTAAACTCCTTTCGCCGTACATGCTACGACTCATACTATCCATTTAACTTTTTCACATCCGACAAACAATTTGAGCGTATAGACTTCTCTGACATCACAATCTTGTGTGGAAGCAATGGTTCAGGAAAAAGCACACTGCTAAATATCATAGCCGAGAAACTAAAACTGGATAGAAAAACCGCTTATAACAAGACCCATTTCTTCGACCCATATATCGAGAAATGTCATTACGAATTAAGCGTGCATGCCCCCCTACAACTAAAAGATCTCAAACGCTTATCAAAGATAATAACAAGCGACGACGTGTTTAACCACATCATTGAGGTTCGTGAGAGGAACGAAAACCTCAATTTCAAACGCGAATTGATTTTTTAACGAAAAAAGCGAAATGGATCGGTACGGTTGGCAAGGACCACGTGGGTTTAACGCTGACGACCCACAAAGTATGAAAGCCTATACCGACTATTGCAAGAAGAGAAAACAATCAGGCTCAAGATATGTAAGGGGAAGCATCGGAGTAGACGAAAGAACTTATTCAAATGGCGAAAATGGCTTTAAATACTTTACCGACTCCATTCTACCTGGTGGTCTGTATCTATTAGACGAGCCTGAGAATTCGTTGTCGGCAGAGATGCAACTCGAATTGGTGCAATTCATTATTGGTATGGCACGGTTCTACGATTGTCAGTTCATAATGTCAACCCACAGTCCATTCCTCTTGTCTATTCCTTATGCCAAAATATATGATATGGACAACTCGCCCGTATCTGTGTGCAAATGGACAGACCTGCCCAACGTAAGAATCTATTACGACTTCTTCAAAGATCACGATTGTGAATTCGACGAAATTTAAGCACAAACGTAATAACACTATCATTCTATCGAGTATATTCGATAAAAACACCATCATTTTATCGAGTATATTCGATAAAAACACCATCATTTTATCGAGTATATTCGATAAAAACACTACTATTTTATCGAGTATATTCGATAAAAAACAGCTAAATCTTGAACCAGAAAACAATGAATAATGAGTTTTCCGGTTCAAGATTTAGCTGTTTTTTTATGCAATAGAGATCTACAAATCTCAACACCTCAACACCTCACCACATCACCACCTCAACACCTCAACATCTCAACACATCACCACATCAAAGCATCAACGCCGTAGCATCCCTGCTCCGTCTGTATGACGACCTTGTTGCCGCTGAGCACCTTGCGTGGGCGCTGCATCTTTGCGCCAGACGTTACGCCGTTGATGGCAGTCGGTTCGGTCACGACGAGGCGCATGGTTGCTTCGGCTCCGCCGTCGTATGCCGCGGCAGTTATGGTTGTTTCGCCCACGCCGAGAAGCGTTACGAAGCCACCATCTACGGTTGCAACACTCTCGTCGGAGCTTGTCCAGCGAAGGCGCTTGTCGGTTGTGGTCTTCGGCAGCAACGTTGGGCGCAGACCGATGTGTGCAGCGTCGAGAGAGACGGTTTGCTCCTCCTCAGCGAAGGCGAGCGAACGCAACTGCTCGGGCTGCTTCTGTTCGCCCTTGCGATAGAGGAACGGCAGAGGGAGCGACTTAGAGGTGTAGAGATTGAAGCGAGCATAATTATTGTCGGGCGTGCTGTAGCGCAGCGTGCCGTAATCGGTGCCGGCGGGAGCTATTGTCGCACCGTCGTAGCCAAGGTCTACGGTCCACTCGGTTGCGCCCTCGTCCCACGCAAGCTGCTGCTTGCCTGTTGCGCCGAGCTTTCGACCGTACTGGTCGGTGAAGGTCCAAGCAGCCCCATCGGCAGACTTGTCAAGCTTGAAGCGCAGCACGTCTGGGCTCGTCACGTCGGCTGTTGACGGCACGGCAACGGCGTCGAGATAGTGCGACTCGTCCATACCGTCGTAGTCGGCAGCCGCCGCACCGTTGCGGTATATCATCACCTCGTCGCCGGCGTTGAGCGTGCTCTTCTTCGTCAGCTTCTCATACTGCCAGCCGAGCGGCGACTCAAGCTCCACGCCATCCTCATCATACTCTATCGTGATGGCGTCGAGATACACCGATCCTTCGCTTCTGCCTCCTGCCACAACAATTGTTGCGTTGTCGGTGGCGATAGCAGGAGAGTCTATCTGCTTCGTCACGTCGACATACACACCGAGGTCTTTCGACACCCACGAGCCGAACCACTCGCTGCTGGCGAAGTCTACCGGCGCGGACTCGTAAAGCGTTGTGCCTCCGTCGTTGAGCGCCACGCCAACCTGTCCGCTCTTGTTGTTGGAGCACATCGAGAACGTGATGCTGCGCACCTTGCAGCCCTGCCATCCTTCGAGATAGAGCACCGCCTCGCGGTTGCGCGGTATCTGGTTATAGCGGTTGCCAGTGGTTGCGCCGAACTTGTTCTCGAAGTAAACCCTCGAGTTGCGCGGCACCATTCCGCAAGCCGCTATCTTAAACTCAGCCGTCTGCTTGTTATACTCCACAATTCTGTACACTACTTCCGCCGCGTCAGCCGCAACAGAAAGCGTAAGGAACGCCGCTACCGCCATCGCCTTACGCGCTATATTCATCAGATTATTCATATCCTTGCTTGTTTTTCGTTACTTTGTGTAAAAGGTATGCAAAGGTAGTGGAAACCTGAGACATATACAAGAATTGCAAAGAAACAAAAGGACACCATTGTATATTCTCATTGAAATTCACTACCTTTGTAGTCAGAATCCTTAATTTACAGGATTTGTGATTATTATTCACTAATGTAAAAACGACCCAAAAGCAGAATAAGATATGCCGGTACAAAGTGAAACAGCTCTCGAAAGCGGACTTATATCCACTCTTCAAAAGATGAACTACGAGTATGTTCATATTGAAGAGGAGAAGAACCTGTCTGCCAATTTCAAAAAGCAGTTGGAGAAACACAACAAGAAGAAATTGGAGGAGTTCGGACGCACCGAGTTCACAGAGTCTGAGTTTGACAAGATACTCATCTACCTTGAAGGTGGCACACGCTTCGAGAAAGCAAAGAAGCTGCGCGACCTCTATCCGCTTGAACTCGAAAGCGGCGAGCGCCTGTGGGTGGAGTTCTTGAACCGCACCCATTGGTGCCAGAACGAGTTCCAGGTATCAAACCAGATAACCGTCGAAGGTAGAAAGAAGTGTCGTTACGATGTGACGATACTCATCAACGGACTGCCTTTGGTTCAGATAGAACTGAAGCGCAGAGGTGTGGAACTGAAGCAGGCTTACAATCAGATACAACGCTATCACAAAACCTCTTTCCATGGACTGTTTGATTACATCCAACTGTTCGTCATATCCAACGGTGTAAACACTCGCTATTTTGCAAATAATCCGAATAGCGGCTATAAGTTCACATTCAACTGGACGGATGCCGCCAATGTGCCTTTCAACGACTTGGAGAAGTTTGCCACGGTATTCTTCGACAAGTGTACGTTGGGCAAGATTATCGGTAAGTACATCGTACTGCATGAGGGCGACAAATGTCTTATGGTGCTTCGCCCCTACCAGTTCTATGCTGTAGAAAAGATTCTCGACCGCGTGGAGAACTCTAACGACAATGGTTATATCTGGCACTCTACCGGTGCCGGCAAAACGCTGACATCGTTCAAGGCTGCCCAACTTGTTTCCGAGTTGGACGATGTGGATAAGGTTATGTTTGTGGTTGACCGCCACGACCTCGACACGCAGACTCAAGCAGAATACGAGGCATTCGAGCCAGGAGCGGTCGACAGCACTGACAATACAGACGAATTGGTGAAGCGTCTGCACAGCAATTCGAAGATTATCATCACAACCATACAGAAGCTCAACGCCGCTGTCAGCAAACAGTGGTACAGCAGTCGCATTGAGGAAATACGTCATTCGCGCATCGTTATGATCTTCGATGAGTGTCATCGAAGCCACTTCGGCGAATGCCATAAGAACATCGTTAAGTTCTTCGACAACACGCAGATATTCGGCTTCACCGGCACGCCTATCTTCGTAGAGAATGCCGTAGACGGACATACCACAAAGGAAATCTTCGGCAACTGTCTGCACAAATACTTGATAAAGGATGCCATTGCCGATGAAAATGTGCTTGGTTTTCTTGTGGAGTATTACCACGGCAACGAGGATGTGGATAATACCGACCAAGACCGCATGACGGAGATTGCCAAATTCATCCTAAATAATTTCAATAAGTCAACATTCGATGGAGAGTTTGACGCATTGTTTGCCGTGCAATCAGTGCCGATGCTAATCCGTTACTACAAGATATTCAAGAGCCTCAATCCAAAGATTAGGATTGGAGCTGTCTTTACATACGCTGCCAACAGCAGTCAGGACGATGAGCAGACCGGTATGAACACTGGCGGTTTTGCGAGCGAAAGCACTGGTGAGGCTGACGAGCTGCAAGCCATCATGGACGACTATAATAATATGTACGGAACGAGTTTCACCACAGAGAACTTCCGTGCATATTACGATGACATCAACCTACGCATGAAGAAAAAGAAGGCAGACATGAAGCCTCTTGACCTCTGCTTGGTTGTCGGCATGTTCCTTACAGGCTTCGACAGCAAGAAACTCAACACGCTCTATGTTGACAAAAATATGGAGTACCACGGATTATTGCAGGCTTTCAGTCGCACCAACCGTGTGCTCAACGAGAAGAAGCGCTTCGGCAAGATTGTTTGCTTCCGTGACTTGAAGAGCAATGTCGACGCCTCTATCAAGCTCTTCAGCAACAGCGACAATCTTGAGGACATCGTGCGCCCGCCGTTCGACGAGGTGAAGAACGATTATCAGAAGCTCACAACCAGCTTCCTCGCAACCTATCCCGAGCCTCAGCATGTAGACCTGCTGCAAACCGAGAATGATAAGAAGCAGTTTATTCTCGCTTTCCGAGACATCATAAAAAAACACGCCGAGATACAGATATACGACGAGTTTGATGAGGATGCGCCCGACCTCGGAATGACCGAACAGCAGTTCATGGATTTCCGCAGCAAGTATCTCGACATCTACGATTCGTTCGCTGTAAAGAACGAAGACAAGCAGAATGGCTATCAAACTCCGAACGACGAATCTGGCATGGCGTCCGAACCCGACCCGCAACAAGAAGCAGCTACAGGCATGGGAGATATAGACTTCTGCTTGGAACTTCTGCATAGTGATATTATCAATGTTGCCTATATCTTGGAGTTGATTGCAGACCTCAATCCTTATAGCGCCGACTATACCGAAAGGCGTAAACACATCATCGACACAATGATTAAGGATGTCGAACTTCGCAGCAAGGCGAAGCTCATCGACGGCTTCATACAGAAAAACGTAGACGACGACCGCGACAACTTCATGTCTCGCAAGCAGAAAGCCGACGGCACAAGCGACCTCGAAGAACGTCTGAACAACTACATCGTCACAGAGCGCAACAACGCCGTCAACACCCTCGCCGAGGAAGAAGACCTGGAGGCTTCCGTGCTCAATCATTACCTCTCCGAATACGACTACCTGCAGAAGGAACAGCCTGAAATCATACAAGAGGCGCTGAAAGAGAAACACCTCGGACTGATAAAGAAGCGCAAGGCGTTCACACGCATCATGGACAAACTAAGAACAATAATAAAAGTATTTAATTGGGAATAAGAAAAAAACAAAAGATATGTCAGAAGAGCTTCAGCAAAATTTAAGAAACCAACTCTGGGAAGTTGCAAACAAACTGCGTGGCAATATGTCGGCAAGCGACTTCATGTACTTCACTCTCGGCTTTATCTTCTACAAGTATTTGTCGGAAAAGATAGAGAAGCACGCCAACGACGCGTTGGTCGACGACGAGGTGACGTTCAAGGAGTTGTGGGCTATGGAGAAGGACGAAGACGTAGAGGCGTTGCAGGAAGAGGTGAAGACCGAATGTCTGGAAAATATCGGCTACTTCATTGAACCAAACTTCCTGTTCTCGTCTGTCATTGAGAGCATTAAGAGAAAGGAGAACATCCTGCCTTTACTCGAACGCTCGTTGAAGCGTATTGAGGACAGCACCCTCGGACAGGACAGCGAAGAAGACTTTGGAGGTCTATTCTCTGACATCGACCTTGCTTCACCCAAGTTGGGCAAGACTGCCGATGACAAGAACACTTTGGTAAGCAATGTTCTTCTTGCACTTGATGATATTGACTTTGGTGTGGAAGCATCGCAAGAGATTGACATTCTCGGCGATGCCTACGAGTATATGATTAGCCAGTTTGCAGCCGGCGCCGGCAAGAAGGCTGGTGAGTTCTACACTCCTCAGGAAGTGAGCCGTATCTTGGCAGAGATCGTTACCATTGGTCACGCTCGTCTGCGCAATGTCTATGACCCTACCTGTGGTAGCGGCTCGCTGCTGCTCCGTGCAGCAAGCATCGGTCATGCAAACGAGATTTTCGGACAGGAGAAGAACCCCACGACCTACAACTTGGCTCGTATGAATATGCTTCTGCACGGCATAAAGTTTAGCAACTTCCGCATAGAGAATGGCGATACCTTGGAGGCTGATGCTTTTGGCGATACACAGTTTGACGCTGTGGTAGCAAATCCTCCTTTCTCTGCTGAATGGAGTGCAGCCGATAAGTTCAACAACGATGATCGTTTCAGCAAGGCAGGACGCTTGGCACCACGCAAGACAGCCGACTATGCCTTTATTCTCCATATGATTTACCACCTCAATGAGGGTGGCACAATGGCTTGTGTCGCTCCTCATGGTGTGTTGTTCCGTGGCAATGCCGAGGGCGTAATCCGCCGTTTCCTCATCGAGAAGAAGAACTATGTGGATGCCATTATCGGTCTTCCTGCCAACATCTTCTATGGCACAAGCATCCCGACCTGTATCTTGGTGTTCAAGAAATGCCGTAAGGAGGATGACAACATTCTGTTTATTGATGCCAGCAAGGAGTTTGAAAAGGTAAAGACCCAGAACAAGCTCCGTCCGCAGCATATCAAGAAGATTGTTGATACCTATCGTGAGCGCAAGGAGATAGAAAAGTACAGTCATCTCGCCACATTGCAAGAAGTGGCTGAGAACGACTACAATCTCAACATTCCTCGTTATGTAGATACTTTCGAGGAAGAAGAACCTATCGACATCCACGCCGTGATGAAAGAGATAAAGGAACTGGAAGCCAAACGAGCTGACCTTGACAAGGAGATTGAAGGTTATTTGAAGGAATTGGGAATTATTTAGGTGTTAAGTGTTAGTGATTAGTGATTAAGTTATGAAGGATAGTATTTTGAAAAACAAAAGTAAGGCTTTTGCTTTAAGGGTTATACGCTTATATAAATATTTGTGTGATGAGAAGAAAGAATACATTCTCTCCAAGCAACTGATGCGTAGCGGTACAAGTATCGGAGCTAACATTGCAGAGGCTTTCTATGGACAAAGTGAAGCCGACTTTATTTCAAAACTGTCAATTGCGCAAAAAGAGACAGGAGAAACTATGTATTGGTTAGAACTCTTGCATGAAAGTGATTTTTTAAAACACAACGAATATGACAGCATATATAACGATGCCGAAGAGTTGATAAAATTATTAACTTCTTCTATTAAAACCGTGAAAGAAAAAATCACGGCAAGCAACCCTAATCACTAATCACTAAAACTTAAAACATAGCAACGCTTTCTGATATAAAGGAGACTAAAGATTTCAAAAAAGGGTAATGATATGAAAAATAATGATAATATACCGCAGTTCGTGAATAGCGACTCCTTCATGGCAGACAAGAACTATGTGAAGTGGTTGTCTGACTTGAAGAAACGCTTCCATATTGCACAGCTCAAAGCTGCTGTCAAAGTGAATACGGAAATGCTCAAATTCTATTGGAGTTTGGGCGAGGACATTTGTGAGAAGCAGAAGCAATACAAGTGGGGCGCAAACTTCATGAAAAGGTTGAGCCTTGATTTGCGTGCAGAATTTCCAAAAGCTGAGGGATTTTCTGTTGTCAACTTATACTATATCAAACGTTGGTTTGTTTTTTATTCTTCGCATACAAACTTTTTTTACCAAGCTGGTAAAAAATTACAAGATGTGGAAAATTCAACAATACCAATGCCAGACATCTTGCTTTGTGTGCCTTGGAGACACCAGACTGTAATAGTATCCAAATGTGAGAATATAAAAACTGCTTTGTTTTATCTCAAAAAGGTGCTTGTTGATAACATGAGCCGTACCGAGTTAGTACATGCTATTGAAACCAAATTATACGAGCACACCTGCAAGGCATTGAATAACTTTGATGTTACACTGCCGCACCCGCAAAACGCACTGGCAACAGAGATCATGAAAGACCCTTACAAGTTGGATTTCTTCTTATTGCCAAGCAAGTTCAGTGAAATGGACTTGGAGAATAAGTTGGCTACCAATATTACTCGTTTTCTCTTGGAACTGGGTAAGGGCTTTGCGTATGTAGGCCGGCAGATGGAACTTGATACGCCAAGTGGTAAGTCTTACTTCCCAGACATGGTGTTCTATCATACACGGCTGAAATGTTATGTGGTGGTTGAACTGAAGATTGTGGATTTTATGCCAGAGTTCATCGGCAAACTGAATTTCTACGTTTCGGCTGCTGACGAGTTGCTTAAAGGCGAAGGAGATAATCCAAGTATTGGTATTCTTCTTTGCAAGGACAAAGATTCGTCCGTTGTGGAATGGTCTCTGCGTGGCATAACTACTCCTTTGGGGGTGGCAAGCTATCAGCTGCAAGAGGTTTATGAACGAACATTGCTTGAAATCAAGCAGGAAGCCTCTGAAAACGAATAATAACGTTTGAAATCTGCCACAAATTGTGGAGGAAATAGTCTACCAAGTTGGTGGACGAATAAAACCATCCATGATTGGTGAATTAAAATTAAGGATTTAAAATGACAATAACAATTAATAATAAAAATAAAAAGCCCAACGTCCCAAATTCAACAGATAAGGGAAACGTTATCCGTAATGTACCCCATTTAAGATTCCCTGAGTTTGAGGGGGAGTGGGAGAAGTGTAAGTTGGGAGATTACGGAAAAGTAGTAACAGGCAACACTCCTCCAACTAAAGATATTGAGAATTACGAAAATGGAACATATCTATGGGCTTCTCCTGCTGATTTAGGGACAATAAAGTCAATTACAGAGACAAAGACCATGTTGTCTGCCCAAGGTTTTTCAAAAACAAGAACATTGCCAAAAGGTAGCGTTCTTGTAACATGTATAGGTTCTACTATCGGTAAAGCAGGAATGGCTACAAAAGAAATGTCAACAAATCAGCAAATAAATTCTATTGTGGTCAATGACAATAACGACAATGAGTTTGTATATTATGCAATACAAAGCGCATTCCCTCGTTATTTATCATCTATTGCAGTTCAAGCTGTTCCTATTATCTCTAAGTCAGCCTTTGAATTATTGCCTAACAATAGACCTTATTTACAAGAACAAAAGAAAATAGGTAAGTTTCTCTCCATGCTTGACGAGCGCATTGCAACCCAAAACAAAATCATTGACAAGTTGCAATCCCTAATCAAGGGATTAAATGATTCTTTGTATGAATTATATTGTAATGGCATTACAACTTCATTTGCCGAATTAGGACATTCATATTCTGGTTTGTCTGGGAAAACGGCTAATGATTTTGGTACAGGCAAACCTTTCATAACATACTTGAATGTCTATTCTAATAATATTATAAACGAAAATGACTATCAGTATGTTCGCATAAACGAAGGTGAAAAACAGAATGTTGTCAAATACGGCGACGTGCTGTTTACTTTATCGTCAGAGACTCCTGAAGAGGTCGGCGTCGGTTCTGTATTCCTAGGAAAAGAAGAGGTGTTATTGAATAGCTTTTGTTTTGGTATCCATATTGAAAATGAAGAACAGGTGTATTCTCCATACCTTTCATACTATGTTTCTTCAACGCCATTTCGCAAATTCATATATCCATTTGCACAAGGAAGCACTCGTTTTAACCTATGCAAAGCAGATTTTGAGAAGGCAAGTATTAAACTGCCTTTATTAGAGAATCAGATACATATTTATGCTATATTGAATAGTATAGCCGAAAAGATAGAAACAGAGGAAATGATGTTTGAAAAATATCTTAATCAAAAGCAGTACCTGCTTCGCCAGATGTTTATATAAACATCTGGTGGAGCATGTATTGCTACATGATTAGGAATTTATCAAGTAACCTGTTCCTCTTCCGCTTCCTATTTTCTGTATCTCACCATTATCGAGCATTTCTTTTAGAGTACGCTCTATAGTGGTTAGGCTGATGTCGGGGCAGAGAGTTGCAATGTCGCTTTTGGTTATTTTTCCAATCCGCTTGCTGAAAACTGCTCGTATTCTCTCTGCCTTTGATAGTGTCTTGCCGTGCAAATGTTCAACTCGGTCTTGAAATTCTTGATATGCCTTTACGAAAATACCAAGGTAATAACTAATGAAGGGCAGATAATTATTTTCTCCTGTGTGCCAATCTGCTGAACTCTGCTTCAATGCCTCATAATAAGTTTCTTTAGACTTTTCTATCAGCATCTCAATGCTTATATACTTACCCACAATATAGTTGCTACGATATAGCAATAATAGGGTGAGCAGACGGCTCATACGTCCATTGCCATCGTTGAATGGGTGGATGCATAGGAAATCAAGTACGAACATGGGTATTAGCAGCAAGGCATCGTATTTGCCATCATCTAAAGCCTCATTGAAACTTCGACAAAGAACATCTATCGCATCTGGTGTTTGAAAAGCGGGTGTCGGAGTAAATCGCACATGTTCGTTACCATCTTTATCAACTTCAGCAATGACATTGTCTATATTCTTAAATCTGCCACCTATCTCCTTTCCGCCATATGAATACAGGTCACGGTGCAATTGCAACACATTATTTGGACGAAGCGGAATATATTCATAGCTTTCATGAATAGTAGTTAGAACCTCTCTGTAGCCTGCTATTTCTTCCTCGGAACGACTGCGAGGTTCTGCTTTATCCATTACAAGTGCCTGTAGGCGGTCATCTGATGTAAAGATACCCTCAATGCCGTTGGAAGCTTTTGTACTTTGTATCTTTGCTATGTCGAGCAGCGCAGAGAGTGTGTCAGACTTTGCAGAAATATATAAATCTTGCTTGCCTCGAAATTCATGAAGCAAGGAAAGCTGATTGACAATGGTTGGCGTCAACAACTTTTCAGGTAGCTTTTTATAGTCGAATGTATGCATAAACGCACTATTTTTATGTTCTCAAAATTCAGATGCAAAAGTACTAAGATTTCCCCAATTATCTGCATCAAAAACAAATTATCTGCATCATCTATAATAAAAATGATGCAGATAAGCCTATCGTGATGCAGATAAATGGCATCTGCTTAAAGTTACCTAATATGGTTTTGAATGTTCATATAAACATCTGGCAAAGCAAGTATTGCTTTTGACTACACAAGTTATCCAATATCTTCTGTTCTGCTGTTGCCTTTTGCTCAATTTTAGAAAGCAAATCTGCATATTTACATTGAAGTTGGTTGGATGGACAATAGATTTTGGCTTTTCCATAGTCCTTGAAATAGATGTGTGGAATAGCCATTCCTGTTTTGTATGGTTCAAAACTAAACACTTTCAGAATAAAGTACAGATACCTAAGTGAGAAGCCTTCCTTTGTTTGTAAAATGTTCAGCGTACCCGTTGCCGAACATTTTCCCTTGACACATGAAACCGCACCTACGCCAGAACCATCTTTGATAATATAGATAGCTTCACTTGTGGTATTGTAAGTATCAAGATATCCAACAATACCATTTGCACCATAAACAGGATACGCGCCAACCTCTGCAACATCACTTTCTTGTAGCGTAGATGAGGTACACAACAAGCACTCTGACAAACGAATATTTGGCTTGCCTTGTTTAGACACCTTATGTGCAATTCCCTTGATTAGGGATTGCAACTTGTCAATGATTTTGTTTTGGGTCGCGATGCGCTCGTCAAGCAAAGAGAGCATTTTACCAATTTTCTTTTGTTCTTGAATTTGTGGTAAGGACAAAGAATATGTCTTCATCTGATTCTTATCTCCACGAGGCATCTTTACACCTTTAGCTCCACTCATGACAAAATTTATAAATTTATCATTGGCTATAACATAATGCAAGTAATCAGATTCAATATTATCATTTGCTTTCAGAACAAACACGTCAGAGGAACAACCACCATTATAAGTTGCTTTCCAAACCTTTTTGAGGTAAGGACGAATGTTTGAAATAAGAATATCACCACAATAGAAAGAAATAACATTCACATCTTCTGGAACAGATTTTGCGTCTACTATTCCTTGATAATCCTGTAACATATTCTCTGTTGAGATATAGTTGCCCTCATTCAATTCCGAAGAGTTTACACGAGTTGTTGAAAAATTCATAACATCCTCCAATGTGCACTTCTCCCACTCCCCCTGAAACTCAGGAAATCTGAGATTTGGGACTAAAACTATTATCTTTCCCTAATCGTTTCACCAAGTTACAGACTTATTACACTTATACGCATAATAAGTCTGTACGTGAAAAAATCTGCCATATCTTCCAGTTTCCGCATAACACGCTGTGTATAAACGACATAAAGGCTGGCAGATGATTCAGAAATCGGGTTATCTGCCAGCCTATCTGCCAGCCTCAACAGCCTATCTTCCAGCCTGCCGTGGCGAGAGCGCCACGTTCAAAGCTGAAAAACACGGAAACAAAAGAACATGAAGCTACGTGCAAACCTGCATAATGCTGCGACTAAACAAGTAAAACGCTATTGCATAATCAATACAGCGCAAAAAGAATGTGATTACCGCAGACCGGTAACACCATTACCGCATAGCAAAACTATCGTTACCGCGTAGCGGAAACTGAAGTCCCACGCTGCGGAAACAGGTTATGTCTGTAGTTTAACGCTTTCAGTTGTTCAGTTTATATTGCTGCCCGGTAAAACTGATAATGTGGTCAAAGACGGGCTTTCAGCCCGCATAGTATACAGGCAAGCCCCTTTAGTAAATATTGCTATAAAACACCGAACAACAAAACAATATAAGGGTGAATAATTGTTTACCGGACAGCAATATTAATTTTACAATCGGTTGACAATGTTGTAAACCTAAATCAACAGATCGAATGAAAGGAAAAACAATCAGAGAGATTGCGTTGGCTTGGAAGATTGACAAGCAACGCTATGTGAAGCAGTCGACGTATGCTGCTTACGTGTTAGTGCTGGAGAACCACATTTTGCCTGCGTTCGGAGAGTGTGAGGCTCTGAGTGAGAAAATTGTGCAGGAGTTTGTGCTGAGGAAGCTGAACAACGGACTGAGCGTGAAGACCGTGAAGGACATCCTTATCGTGCTGAAGATGGTGATGAAGTTCGGCGTGAAGAACGAGTGCATGAACTATTGCGAGTGGGACATAAAGTATCCGACGACGGAGGGCGGCAAGGAGATAGAGGTGCTGACGGTGGCGCACCACAAGAAGATTCTGAACTTCATTAGGCAGAACTTCACGTTCCGCAATCTTGGCATATACATCAGTCTGACTACGGGGCTGCGCATCGGCGAGATTTGCGGCTTGAAGTGGGCTGACGTAGACGCCGACAACGGCACGATTACGGTGAGGCGCACCATTGAGCGCATCTATATCGTGGACGGCGAAGAGAAGCATACCGAAGTGATTGTTAACACGCCGAAGACGAAGAACTCGTGCCGCGAGATACCGATGAACAAGGAACTGCTGTCGATGGTGAAGCCGCTGAAAAAGGTGGTGAACGAGGGTTTCTATGTGCTTACAAACGAGGAGAAGCCTACCGAGCCACGCACCTACCGCAACTATTATCATCGGTTGATGGCGCGTCTTGATATTCCTCGGTTGAAATACCACGGACTGCGCCACAGCTTTGCCACACGCTGCATAGAGAGCAACTGCGACTATAAAACGGTGAGCGTGTTGTTAGGTCATGCCAACATAACAACAACGCTCAACCTGTATGTCCACCCCAATATGGAGCAAAAGAAAAAGTGCATCTCAAGGATGTTCAAGTCGCTTGACAGATAGCCTTTAGTTCTGAATAGATTGATTAAATAAGGTTAACGGCGGTAAGAAAGCGAGCGCTTTTTTTTGTTGTGCATGTTTAAAAGTGTAGCTTTACAACAGATTATCAAAAATATATTATGAGAAGAACTGATTGTTTAATAGGATGGTTAGTGGCGTTGCTCGTTGGCTGCTCGGTGCTGACGAGCTGCTCCGAACAAAAGAAGCGGACGCAGAAAGCCGCCGTAAAGGTGGAGACCCTCACCGTAGGAGGCTCCAACGCCAGCGGCAAGACAAAAGACTACGTAGGCACTATAGAAGAGAAGACGGGGGCGACGCTTAGTTTCGAACTGGGCGGCAACATCACGAGCATACGCGTGGACGAAGGCGACAGAGTGAGCAAGGGACAGGTGCTCGCCACCATCAACCCCACTACGCTCAACGAGACTCATCGCGGAGCGCTGAGCACGCTGAAGCAGGCGCAGGACGCCTACCGTCGTTTCCAGCCGCTGCACAAGGCGGGCACCATATCCGACATCAAATGGGTGGAGATAGAGAGCAAGCTGGAGCAGGCGAAAGCCGCCGAAGCCATAGCTCGCCAACAGCTCACGCACACCAGCATCAGGGCGCCGTTCAACGGGGTGGTAGCCTCGAAGCAAGCCGACATGGGCACGTACGTGCTGCCGGGACAGCCGGTTCTGAAGATAGCCGACGTAAAGGCTGTGAACGCTAAGCTGTCGGTGCCGGAAGCAGAGATATCGCATCTGCACATAGGCGACAAGGTGCGTGTGAACGTTGGCGCATTGGGCGACGCCGTGTTCTGGGGCACGATAAGCGAAAAGGGCATCGACGCCAATCCTATCTCGCACACGTACGACGTGAAGGTGGGCATAGAGAACACGGGCAGACGCCTTCTGCCGGGCATGGTGTGCAACGCGCAGGTGACAAGCGGCGATACGCAGCCGGCACAGATCGCGATTCCGGCGAAATGCATTGAGCTCGATACAGACAACACCCGTTTTGTATGGACCGTCGTAAAGGGCAAAGCCCACCAGCAACACGTTGAGGTTGGCGGCTTCTGCAACAACGACATAATTGTTCTTTCAGGCCTCGGCGCGGGCGACGAGGTGATTGTCGGCGGACAGCAGAAGGTGTCGGAAGGCATGAGGGTATGCGCCGGCAAGAACGTTGAAAGATAAAGCGAAGGGAGGAGACACATGGAAACAAGCAAACAGGAGTCGGCCCTACGCTTTCATATAAAGCGACGCTTGACAAGGAAACCTAACCGCATGATAAAGCGCTCGTTCATCGAGTCGGCTATGTGCAACCACAACATCGTGCTGCTGCTTGTCGGCATGCTCGTCGTGTTGGGCATGACCGGACTCGCCGTAATGCCGAAGGAGGAGATGCCGCAGTTCACGGTGCGCCAGGGCGCATGTGTGGCAGTCTACCCCGGAGCCACGTCGTCGGAAGTGGAAGAGCGGGTGGCTAAACCGCTCGAGAACTTCATCTTCGGCTACAAGGAGGTGAACAAGAAGAAGACGTACACGCAGAGCAAGGACGGCATGCTGATAGTGTTCATCGAGCTGAACGACAACGTGGAAGACCGCGACGCCTTCTGGAGCAAGTTCAAGCACGGCCTGCAGGCGTTCAAGGCGCAGCTGCCGGCAGGCGTGCTGGCGCTGCAAGCCGTAGACGACATAGCCGATACCTCTGCCCTGCTCATCACGATGGAGAGCAAGCAGAAGACATACCGCGAACTGAACACGTACATAGACGACCTGAAGGACCGCCTGCGGCGTATAGACGCGATATCGAACCTGCGCACGTACGGCTTGCAGAAGGAGCAGATAAGCATATATCTCGACCAGAACAAGCTGGCCAAGTACGGCACCGGTCCGTTCAAGATTCTGAACGACCTGGCGCTGCAGGGCTTCACCGCCGTGAGCGGAAGTATAGATACGGGCAGCCTGAACATGCCTATACACGTAGACGACTCGTACAACAACGAGCGCGATGTGGCTGAACAGATTGTATACTCGGACGCCAAAGGCAACATCGTGCGACTGAAAGACATAGCACGCATCACGCGAGAATATCCGAAGCAGAACAAATACATAGAAAGCAACGGCAACAAATGTGTGCTGCTGTCGATAGAGATGCGACCGGGCAACGACATCGTGAAGATGGGCAACGACGTTCGCAAGACACTTGCCGAGTTCGAGCAGACGCTGCCCGACGATGTGCGCCTCAACACCATCACCGACCAGAGCCGGGTGGTGAGCGAGTCGGTGCTCAACTTCCTGCGCGAGCTGCTCATCTCGGTTGTCTCGGTGATTGTGGTCGTAGTGTTGCTCATGCCGCGCCGCGTTGCTGAGGTGTCGGCGCTGAGCATTCCTATCACTATCTTCTCTTCCGTAGGCGTGTTCTATCTCTTCGGCATGGAACTGAACACGGTGACGCTCGCCGCACTCATCGTGACGCTCGGCATGGTGGTGGACGACTCGGTAGTCATCATCGACAACTACATGGAGAAACTGGGGCACGGCATGTCGCGCTGGCATGCAGCCATCGCTGCCCCCCGCGAATTCTTCATGTCGGTGCTTTCTGCCACGCTGAGCATATCGCTCACCTTCTTCCCCTTCCTCATCACCATGCACGGCGATATGGGCGACTTCGTGAAGTCGTTCCCCTGGGCTATGTTCATCATCCTCAGCATCTCGCTCACGGTGTCGATCATGCTCACGCCTTACCTGCAGTACACATTGATACATAAGGGCATCGACACCAATCCCAAGCCCGACGCGCGCAAGAAGCCTCTCGACTATCTGCAGACGGGATACACATGGCTGCTCAATCGCTGCTTCGCACATCCGTGCGCCACACTTGCTACGGGTGGGGCGCTGGTAGCCGCAGGCGCTGTGCTCTTCGTAAAGCAGCCGCAGCGAATGATGCCGGTAGCCGAGCGCAACCAGTTTGCCGTGGAGTTCTATCTGCCTAACGGCACGACGGCGAAGCGCACGGCGGAAGTGGCCGACTCTATGGCACAGATACTGCAGCGCGACCCGCTCGTAACGTCTGTGACTACGTTCATCGGGCAGGGATCGCCGCGCTTCCACACCACTTACGCGCCGCAGATAGGCGGACCGAACTTCGCACAGTTCATCGTGAACACCGCAAACAACGACGCTACGGAGAAAGTGCTCGACAAGTATGCCGACAGATACTCCGACTATTTCCCCGACTGCTACGTACGCTTCAAGCAGATGGACTACAACTCTGCCACCTACCCCATCGAGATAAGGGTGAGCGGCGACAGTATAGGACGTCTGAAGCAGGAGGCAAAGAAGGTGGAGGCGTGCATGCGCAGCATCGAGGGCATACATCTTGTGCGCACCAACTACGAGGCTCCGCTGCCTTGCGTAAGGATAACGCCCGACGAGACCGAGGCAAACCGACTGGGCGTGAACAAGACTATCCTTTCAGCCAATCTTGCCATACACTTCGGCGACGGTCTGCCGATGTCTACACTTTGGGAGGGCGACTATCCGGTGAAGATGGTGCTGAAGTCGGAGAACGACAGCGACCTTAACAACGAGTACATACCCGTAATGGGCGGCACAGCGAGCGTTCCGCTTCGCCAACTGGCGAAGATTGCGCCCGACTGGCAGGACGGAAGCATAGTGCGTCGCAACGGCGTGCGCACCATCTCTATCATCGGCGAGCCGATGCGCGGATACAATGCCGACAAATTGTCGGCTGAGCTTGAGGACGAGCTGCAGAAGCGCTGCCCCACTCTCACTTGGGAGATGGGCGGAATGGTGGAGAAGGACGCCGAGACATTGCCGCAGGTGATGTCGGGCGTGATGATAGCCGTGCTTGTCATCTTCTTCATCCTGCTCTTCCACTTCAAGCGCATCAGCCTGGCGCTAGTGAACCTTTCCTCAATGTCGCTCTGCATATTCGGTGCAGCCGTCGGCCTGTACATAACGGGCTATGACGTGAGCCTTACGTGCGTGCTCGGCGTAGTGAGTCTGATGGGCATCCTTGTGCGCAACGGCATCATCATGCTCGACTATGCCGAAGAACTGCGACGCGAGAAAGGACTCTCCGTGCGCGATGCTGCTTTCCAGGCAGGCGAACGCCGCATGCGCCCAATCTTCCTCACTTCGGCTGCGGCTTCTGTAGGAGTGCTGCCGATGATGCTCGAGAACAACACGCTATGGTCGCCGATGGGCGCTGTCATCTTCTTCGGCACGCTCATCTCAATGGTGCTCATCGCCACCGTTCTGCCTATACTCTACTGGCTCGTGTTCGACAAGCACGGCAAGTACAGCTTACGCAGAAAGGCAAGCGCTGAGCATATTTAAAAAATAGAAGTTCTTTTTACCCTTTTACTTTTAAATTATGTCAGAACACCTTACCAAAGACGCTATCGACCTCAGTACGCTGAGCATACCTCGCCTGTTCGGTCGCTATTTCCTGCCAACATTGTTCGGAATGATCAGCATCTCCGCCATGTGCGCCATCGACGGCATCTTCGTCGGACACGCCGTGGGAGCCGACGGCATTGGCGCTATCAATATCTGCGTGCCCATAATGATGCTGGCTACGGGTCTCGGACTGATGATGGGCGCCGGCTGCTCGGTGGTGGCATCGATACACATGGCTGAGAAGAAGCTGAAGGCGGCGCGCATCAACGTGATGCAGGCGTGGATATTCACCTCGATTGTCATCTTAGCGATGATAATTCCGGTGATGCTCTTCCCTTCAGCCACGGGCAGACTACTCGGCTCGTCGGAGGCGCTGCTGCCTCTGGTGCGCGAGTATATGCTGGGCTTCATGCCGGGCGAGCTGTTCGGCGTGTGGTGCGCCCTGCTGCTGTTCGTGATACGATTGGACGGCAATCCGCGTCTCGCCATGTGGTGCAACGTGATTGCTGCTGTAGCCAATATCGTGCTCGACTGGCTGATGATAGTACACCTCGGCTGGGGACTTGCTGGTGCCGCCGTAGCCTCAACGCTGAGCATGATGATTGGCGGACTGATTGCAGCGTGGTACATACTGTTCGCCGCGCGACAGCTGCGCCCGATACGCCTGAAGTGGAGCCGCCGATCGCTGCTCTACTCCATGCGCAACATCGGCTATCAATGCACCATCGGCATATCGGCTCTCATGGGCGAGGGCACAATGGCGGTGCTCACGCTCGTGGGCAACTACGTATTCATAACCTATATGGGCGACCCGGGCGTGGGCGCGTTCGGCATAGCGTGCTACTATACACCGTTCGTCTACATGATAGGCAACGCCGTAGCGCAGTCGGCGCAGCCCATCATCAGCTACAACTACGGCATAGGCAACGGTCACCGCGTGCGCTCCACGCTGAAGGTGGCGCTGCTCACCGCCGTGCTGTGCGGCGGAGCCGTGAGCGCAGCCTTCGTGCTGTTCCCCTACCAGCTCACGGAACTCTTCGTGAGCACCGGCGAGGCTGCCTTCCCGCTCGCCGTAAAGGGTCTCCCGCTGATGGCTGTCGCCTTCGTGTTCTTCATCGTCAACCTCATGTGCATCGGCTACTTCCAGAGTGTTGAGCGCGTGCGCCCAGCAATGATGTTCGCGCTGCTGCGCGGTGCTGTGTTCCTCGTGCCCAGCTTCATACTGCTGCCGAAGGTGCTCGGCGACAGCGGCATCTGGCTTGCGCTCGCCCTCTCCGAAATGCTCACCACAGCGTGCATCGCGGCGTATGCGGCGCTGCGGAGATAGTCCGCATTTCCACGCAACACACTGATATCGCCGCTTCGCACCGTATTTTTGCCGTTTCGCATAAGGAGGTGTTGTGTATAAAAACAAACGATTGTACTTTTGCAGCATAATAATAATAAGTTCTCAGGCAACTTGTCCTTGGACATAATTTAATCATAACAACACATGAGAAAGATTGTATTATCACTATTTGCATTATGCTGTTTTTCGGCAGTAATGGCACAGCAGAAGACACGCAGTCTGTCTGTAGAATTACTTGGTGCCCAAAATACTGTGGGCATCAACTATGACAGCCGTTTCAAGGGCAATTCGGGCTTAGGCTACCGTGTGGGCATTGGCTATGGCTATGGCAACACTTCAGGTTTGTTCGACCAGAAAATCAATGGCGTTGGTGTTCCGTTGGAGCTAAACTATCTGCTCGGAAAGAAGAACAGCAAACTGGAGCTGGGCTTCGGTGCGAGTCTTGGTGTATATCAAGTAAAGGAAACAATAGGATACGTCGAAGATACATGGTGGTATCCAGGTGGGGAGAATACAGACGAAACTTCTCCTAAAACTTATTTTTACACTTCATCAAGAACTCAATTCGGTTATTTCTTCTTCGGCGACATAGGCTACCGCTATCAGCGCCCCAACGGATTCATGTTCCGTGTAGGCGTTTCGCCGTCGTTCAACTTTGGCGACAAGTACGGACTCAGCAAGACTGCCTTCTTCCCGTACATAGGCTTCGGTTGGTCATTCTAAACGAGATTAATAAAAAAGCGTGTATTCACGATGTGGAAATATGCATCATGAATACACGCTTTTTCATTATTTCTCCAGCCATTTCTTAAACGACGCCGCTTTTTCCTTGCTTATTACGATATTGTCATCCTCGCAGCCTTTAAGCTTCACCATTAGTTTAGAACCGAAGTAAAAGCTGATTTTCCTGATGCCCTTGATGTTGGCGATATACTGTCGATTGAGACGGAAGAAACGGTCAGGGTCTAAAGCCTGCTCCAGGTCGTTCATGCTCATGGGCAGCGGATAGGATGTGCCGTCGACAGCAAACGCCGTGATGCGGTTGTCGCGCATATTGATGTAGCTTATGTCGTCGGCGCAGAGCATGCAAAGCTCGTCGCCTTTCGTGATTAGGAAGCGCTCACGGTATTGGCGTGTGTCGTTAAGCACGTCGTGCAGAGGACTCACTACGGCAGACTGTTGTGCATTGCGATTAAGCCGCAGTTTGCCGATCGCGGCACGCAGCTCGTCAGCGTCAATCGGCTTCATCAGATAGTCGAGTCCGTTGTTCTTTATCGCCTCCATTGCGTATTCGTCGTAAGCCGTGGTGAAGACCACGAACGACTGTGGCATTACCTTGCGGAACGCTTCAAACACGTCACCGTCGGCAAGTCGAATGTCGGAAAAGATAAGGTCATAGTCGTTGTTGGCGGCAAGCTCCTCTGCGACCTCCGCCACACTTTTCAGCGGTCCATGCACGTCTATCGTGTCGTCAATATCCATAATGAGCCTTTTCAGACGTCTTGCGCTGAAATGGTCGTCTTCTATAATCAAAACCTTTTGCATCGTTCTTCTATTGTTTTCGTTTTATGATTGGCAGTCGCACTTCAAATGAATCTTTATGGGTTATGAACTCAGGCTCTGCCTCGCCCTCCAGTCGGTAGCGTTGCTTCAAGTTGCTGATGCCTATGCCGTAAGACTCTACACTTTGGTCGTTGTTGTGGTTGGCGTATATGCGATTGTTCTTTATGACGAGCATGTCGCCCTGGCGACCAATAGACACATGAAGCTCGGTGCCGCTCTGCGGACAATTGTGCTTCACGGCATTCTCGATGATAAGCTGCAGACTCAGCGAGAGGATGCATTCGTCGCGGTCGCCGTGCAAATCGTCAGCGTGCAAGACGATGGCGTTGTCGTAGCGCATGTTGAGCAGGCCGAGGTACGACTTGATGAAGTCGGTGCCGTCAGCAAGGGTTATATACTCCTTGTCGATATGCTGAAGTATGTAGCGGTAGATATGTGAGAGTTTCACGACATAGTTCTCAGCCATCTTCGGGTCCTCCCCTATCATTCCGGCAAGCGAGCTAAGACTGTTGAACACAAAATGTGGGTCTAATTGCATCATTAAGTATCGCTTCTGTAAGGCGAGGTTCTCCTTGCCTTTCAGAACAATCATGTTGGAAAAGTGCATCGAAAGGTGGATGAGTGCTACAAGACTCGCTATCAGTCCGAATAGAAAAGACGTTCCCCATATATCCTGCATCATAAGCTTAGGTGCTACAAGGCTCAGCAGCAGTTCGCAGCCACCAGCAATAAGCAGATTGAAGCCCAACACCACCAGTCCGTTCTGCACGAACACACGGTGGGTCTGCCCTTCGCGCCAAAAGCGCCGCTGTCTAAACAGCCATCGGTTGAGATACAAACTCGAAAGCGAGAACAAACCGCAGAGTGCAAAGTCGACAAGCAGCTCAGGATACAGTCCGTTTACCGACTGTAGGAAGTCGGGCAGGTCTACCAATATCCAGATGATATCGTACAGGAAGAAGAAAATAAGCGAGTAGACAAGCCACTCAAGGAAAGAGTTCTTGAATCTATGCATAACGAGAAGACTCTGAATTATAGTGTTTTTATTGATACCGGTATCACTTTCCGCCCCCCAAACGCAGCGTTTTTCTATCCGCAGTCGTGTTGGCAAATCATCCGCATCAGCTCCTCGTTGGCGCGGTTGTCTACAGCAGCGCTCTTCAGTTCGGAGAGATAGTCGAGAGAGGCGGAGCACTCGCCCGTGATGTCTACACCGACCACCCGCTCGTGAGCGTAGATGATGCGCAGCACCGCCTGCAGCTGCAAGAGAGTCATATCGCCGTTGCTCCAGTCGGTAACGGCATCCTGCTTTCTGAGCACGTCCTTGTCGATGGAGATATACACCGGCTCGTGAATCAGACTGCCAGCCTTGGAAGGCCACGCACGATGGTGGTCGATCTCCGACTGACTGTAGAACACAACCTTCTCTCTAAGCGCGTCGGGAATCTGCGCTATCAGTTCATCGGACGCACCGACGACGATGATGTTGCGCACGAACGGGTTGTTGCGAAGCACGTCCGCCACCCATCCGCCGCAAGACACGACACCCTCCCACTGCGGCTGCTGCATATCGGGATGGTGGTCGAACACTATCAACGAGAACGGCTCGCGAAGACGCGACACCCAATACTCCGTGAGATAATGGAAATCGCCCGAATCGATGAAGTGCAGCGCCTTGGCAGGATAAGACGCCAGTCGACGGCGCAGCTCCGCCCTCGCCTCCTCGTCGCAATAGCAGTCGACACCGCTGATGTCGCGGCAGTCGACGTGCGTGATGTAGGGGCTCGAAGCAAACGCCTCGTAGTCGTACACGCCCGTAAAGTTGAGAAGTATAATCGGCTGTTTTGTTATCATGGTTGCGAAAGTAGGTATTTTTCTTGATATATGGTGCTTGATGTCGTGAAAAACGAGATACCCTAATATGATTCGTACTTCACTCTCACCGCCTTCGGCAGTTTGCTTACGATAAGTCGATACGACTCGGTTATCAACGCTGTGACGAGGTCGGTGTCGAGCAATTCGTAATACACGTCGCTCCAGTGTTTCTTGTTCCAATGGAAAGCGGGAGCGACGGCGTCGTAACGGTCGCGCAGTTCTTCGTTGCGGTCGGGAAGCAGTTTGCAGGCGAAGCGCGACGTGCTGCCACGCACGTCGCACTTGCCGTCGCCGAGCCAAAGACACAGGAATATCTTGCCCTCAACACGGAAGGTTATGTTGTCGTCGCCGAACGGCTGGTCTTCTGTGACGCCATGCAGCGACAACGTAAAGTCTCTCACTTGCTCAATGTTCATACAAACCGATTACTTTCTATATTTCTTCTCCTTACCGTTGAAGCTCTTCACCTTCATGCCGAGCTGATCGGGAAGGATAGCGTTGAGGAAGATGCCGACGATAGCGGCAAGAGCCAGGCCTGAGAAGGCTACAGAACCGATCTTCACACCACCATCTGTGCCGTACTGCACGCCGATAGACACAACCATGATGAGCGCTGCCACGAACACGTTGCGCGACGACGAGAAGTCGACCGATGTCTCGACGAGGTTGCGCACACCTACAGCCGAAATCATACCGTAGAGAATGAGGCTCACGCCGCCGATTGTAGCGGCTGGCATCAGACCGATGAGGCAGGCGAACTTAGGGCTGAAGCTGAGCACGATGGCGAAGCAGGCTGCAAGACGGATGACAGCCGGGTCGAACACCTTGGTAAGGTTGAGCACACCGGTGTTCTCGCCGTATGTGGTGTTGGCAGGAGCGCCGAAAACAGAAGCGAGGAACGTAGCAAGACCATCGCCGCAGAGCGTGCGGTGCAGGCCCGGCTCCTTGATGAAGTTCTTGCCCACAGTGCTCTGAATAGCACACATGTCGCCAATGTGCTCCATGATTGTGGCAAAGGCGATAGGGAAGATGGCGATGATAGACGTCACGATAAGGTCGAAGTTGGGGTCTTTCATTACAGAGATTGCCGTACGATCCATATCAATAGGCAGACCAATCCACGCCACCTCATTGAGTTTGGAGAAGTCGACCTCGCCCATTGCTGCAGCCAGGATATACGATCCGACAACGCCAAGCAGGATAGGCACAATCTTAATGATGCCCTTGCCCCAGATAGATGTTCCGATAACGATAGCGATGGCTGTTACGGCAAGCAGCCAGTTCTGCTGACAGTTGCTGATAGCCGATCCCGAGAGCGTAAGACCGATAGCGATAACCATCGGACCGGTAACAACCGGCGGGAAGAAGCGCATCACCTTCTCCGTGCCGAACATCTTCAGCAGGAACGCCATCACGAAATAGAGCAGCGACGCCGCAGCCACACCGATGCAGGCATAGTTGAGCGCCACCTCGTCTGTCAGACCCTGCGCCACGCACAACTGCTTTACAGAGGCATAGCCGCCAAGGAATGCGAAGCTCGAACCGAGAAATGCGGGAACTTGCAGTTTGGAAACAAGATGGAAGATGAGTGTGCCGATACCGGCGAAAAGCAATGTGGCGCTCACATCGAGTCCTGTGATGAGCGGAACGAGAATTGTGGCTCCGAACATGGCGAACAGATGCTGGATGCCGAGAATTGCAAACTTGGGCTTGCCCAGTTGGCGGGCATCATATATGCCCTGGTTGTCTGTGTTCATACTATTTGTTTGTTTTTAGTTGTTTTTACTTCCAGTAGTCAGGATTATTAACCATTACACATTATTTATATATCATAACGTTTATAAATAATTTTTATTGCATTACTAAAAAACAAATCATTATCTTTGTCAGATATAAACAAAACTATCTACTCTGACGGCACGCATGTCTGCATGGAATGCGGAATGAGATGGGGCGGCAGATAAACAGCCAATGGACAAACTGACAAAAGAGCAACGCCACCGTTGCATGGCATCGATACGAGGAAAGGGCACCAAGCCGGAGATTACGGTGAGGAAGTTCCTGTTCAGCCGAGGGTTTCGCTATCGGCTCAACCATCCACGTCTGCCCGGCAGACCAGACCTCGTGCTGCGCAAGTACCGGTCGGTGATATTCGTGAACGGATGTTTCTGGCACGGGCATGAGAACTGCAAATACTATGTGCTACCGAAATCGAACGCCGAGTTCTGGCAAGCGAAGATAGAGCGCAACCATGCACGCGATATAGAGGAGCAGCGCAAACTCGCCCAGATGGGCTGGCATTGCATCACGGTGTGGGAGTGTCAGCTGAAGCCTGCTGTCAGAGAGAAAACACTCGAGTCATTGGCGTTCACGCTCAACAGCATTTTCCTAAAAGACCATAGCGTCAAGCGCTATACACTGCCCGAAGAGGAACACGCAATGGCGGCGGAGCCATGAACAAACCATATTGGTATTTTTGTCACAAATATTGCTCATAACTCATATTTTTATAGGATTGGCATACGCAAATTAATCGGGAATAACAAATTCTGACGCAGATTTTCATTTATATTGAGAATATTCTCAAAAAGTTTGTCCGATTCTTGGAGAAAAGTTGCGGATTATCAAAAATAGTTTGAAAATTTGTCTCGGACTTTCTAGTTAACAAACCTATAACAACCGCTTGACGAGTGGAAACCATATATAGTTAACCAATTAACATAAACAACACACCAACTGGGGAACTAAACATTCAGTCTGCGCATTAAACGTTTGTAAACGGACAGATCCTTAGATTATGGACAAAGAATCTATGAAGCATACGCCAGCATTGCCTAATGCTGACACCCGACGAGGCGGTAAAAATCCCTCCTGTGCTGGACTTACCTCCTGCACCTCCCCCGAAGTTCAAAGCAATTATGCAGAGAACTCCCATACAGGGGTGTCCTCGGATTGTGTCCATAAAGAAAAGAAACAGTGGTTCGTATTGCGTGCTACTTATGGAAGAACAGAGAAAGCCCTTGGGGTTCTTCAAACTGCAAACATTGAGACATATTTGCCTATGCATTATGTTGTCAAAGAGATAAATGGAAAGCGAAAGCTCGTACATGAGCCTTTGCTTCCCAATATTATTTTTGCACGAATGACTCGTGAGAAATCCCATGAGTTCGTGAAAGAGCCTGCCATTACTGCCAAATGGCTCAAATACTACACAGACAAGACAAAACCTGTTGAGAAAGAGACAGGCAAGAATCCTCCCATCACCATTCCCGACAACGAAATGCTTAACTTCATCAAACTGACAAGCGTGAATAGCGAACACATCATGGTGTTGCCGCCAGAACGCTGCCATTTCAAAAGCGGCGACTTGGTGAGGGTTATTGACGGGGCGTTCACAGGAGTTGTAGGACGTGTTGGGAGGGCTGCAGGACAACAGCGTGTAATTGTGGTTCTTGAAGGTGTTTGCAATGTAGCAACAGCTTATATACCGAACGACTTTATACAGATTATTGAAACTTTTTGAAATAACAGAAAACAATAATGCAATATACAGAATTCATACACCCAGAAGATGCGGCTGCATTGAAGGCGTTGAAAGCCATCCCAATGCTTTCGACTATTGTCAAGAAAGTAATGGATGTTGGAGCTGAGCAGTTACAGACGGGACTGAACATGGCTTCTAAGGTGAGGTTGTCACCCACGCAGTTGCCACGACTCTACAATATTCTTCCTCCAATATGTGAGCAATTGGAAATTAAAGAACCAGAGTTTTACTTGGAGATGAATCCGTCACCAAATGCCTATGCTTTTGGCGACACACAGACAGCCATCACCATCACATCTGCTTTAGTAGACATGATGTCGGAGGATGAACTCATTGGTGTTGTGGCTCATGAGTGTGGACATATAGCTTGTCGCCATATGCTCTATCATACATTGGCACAGATTATTGCCAATGCTTCTAGCATGTTCGAGGCGTTGGCAAAACTTGCCGTGCCTATCCACTATGCCTTGATGTATTGGCAACGCAAGAGTGAATTGAGTTGCGACCGTGCAGCAGCCTATATCGTTGGGCCAAAGGCTACTGCATCAATGTTGGCACGTTTGGCTGGCGGTCCGAAGTCAATCACTTCTGAACTCAATCTTGAAGAACTTGCCGAGCAAGCCGACCTTTATGATGCTTTCTGTAAGAACGGACTATGGAACAAGACATTGCAGACCTATGCTGTGATGGATCAAGACCATCCTTTTACCTCAGTCCGTGTCAGAGAGATGTTGAAATGGGTAGAGAACGAAGATTATCGGAACATGATCAAGAATAATCCCGTATGCCCTCATTGCCATAAGGCGATAGACGCTTCATGGAAGTTCTGTCAGCATTGCGGACATAAACTATAAACAAAGAAAAATACTCATATAATGAATATAGCTCCATTTTTAGCCAAAGCCTGTCAAGAGCTTGACAAGGCGATGCAAGGCTCTCTCGACGGAACAAAGATTGCCTGTATCAGTGAGACTATCAGCGGTTATGCCATAGCTGCTGCTATAGCGAGTGGCGTGGCTGGCGTTGCCCCTGGTTTTGCAGGAGTGGCTGCGGCATTGACCCAAGCTGGTTTCGTATGGGCAACATACGTCAAGATTAACAAAACACTCGGTATCTCCATGTCGGAGAACACGGCAAAGTTTATTGGTTCTGCCATTGTTACAAACTTGATAACAAATGCTGGTGCTTTTGTCGCTGTGCTTGTTGGTTCTTCAATCTTGTCTATCATTCCGGGAGTGGGGACAGCAGCTGCCATTGCTCTAAACGCCGCCCTTGGATATACCATTGTTTACGTCTCTGCCATCATATATCTGAAACTCATTACCAGAATGATGCAGCCAGACGGCACACTAAAGGTTTCAGAATCCGATGACACCAAGCATATCATCCGCGACATCATCAAGGAGTCGAACATAAAGGATATGGTGAAAGAAGGAAAAGCTTCATACAAGCAAGCCAAAGAGGATGGTAGTCTTGACAAGGCGAAGAAGGCTAAAACATGTCCGAAGTGTGGAGCAGAAGTTAAGGAAGGACAGAGGTTTTGCTCTGAATGTGGAGCGGAATTGTAAAATACAGACTATGACCGACCAAGAAATAATATCATCCCTCATCGCCCACGATCCTAAGGTGACGGCGCAATTCTTCTTCAAGGATTGTCGTCCTTTGTTCCTTAGTATCATCAGGCGAGTGTTCGGGGCGCAGATTGTTGATTACGACGAGATAATCAGCGAACTATATATACTCCTTATGGAGAACGACGCAAAGAAGTTGCGCTCGTTTAAGTTTGAAAGTACACTCTATCAATGGCTAAAGACTATTGCCATAAGGCATTGCCTGTTGCTGAAGAGTAAGGCGAAGGTGATAGATGACGAAAGCCAAGAACCTCTTAACAATAGTCATCGTGAACTTTCGTCGGCAGAAAGCTCGCAAGCACGAATGGATATGGAGACTTTATTAAGGCAGATGAAGAACCAACGTTACGCCTTGGTGATCCGTCTGCTGATGATAGAAGACAAGACGCCGGAAGATGTGGCACGGCAACTATGTGTGACCGTGGACAATCTCTATAATATCAAACGAAGAGCGATACAGGCTCTCACCGAAGTTGCACTTAAAGACAAAAAGCATTATGAACGATAAGCATATTATTATATCAGATGAACTGTTGTCTGCTTTCCTTGACGGCAACACGTCTGTTGAAGACACCATGCGTGTGTTGAAAGCTGCAGAACAAGATGAAAATTTACAGGAAATCATCCGCATTGCAAGTGAAGTGGATGAAGACATGGCATCCTTGAAACCAGCCATAACAAAACCTGTCCCCATGACTGCCATGGCAGCCAAGCAAAAGGAAAACTATCTTTGCGACATAGAGTGTGAAGAGTTCATCCTCCATCAGTTTGGCATAGAGACGACCCACAAAACGCTCCTTGACGAAGCCTACCGCAACTGCTGGCTAAAAGACAAAGGTATGCCACTATATAATATAGGCAGACTCTTAGAGAAGAACAATCTGTCCGTCAGCCGTCGTTACGACTCTACAATCGAAGATATTGCTCGTCTTTTAGCCAAAGGCAACCAACTGATAGCCGTAATTGACAATACCCAATTACTTCATGACGTGGCAGAATACACCACACAGCCCAATCATGCCGTAGCTATCAGTTCCATTTCCATAGAGTCTGATGAAATAACGCTCTTCAACCCTTATACCGAAGAGGAACTCACCACCTATCCCCTTTCGTCATTCGTTAAGGCTTGGTCACAATCCAACCATTATCTCGTTGTGGTGAACACCACCGACCGCTTCGTTTACGAGCCATATCCAATAAGCCTTGATGATGTAAATCTCGACAACGACCTCACCGAACTGCAAGAGGCTATTGCCGAGAATGCTCACGAGATATGGGCAAAAGCACGCACCGACCAAGGTTGGACATACGGTCCTGAGCGCAACGACCAGAAGAAAGAAACGCCCGACATGGTGCCTTACTGCAACCTGCCAGAGAGCGAGAAACTATATGACAGAGAAATGGCGATGCAGACGCTGAAGTTGGTGAAGAAGTTGGGATTTGAGATAAAGAAGAAATAATATATACCCCAATTCGGGATAAAATAGCGATTAGTTGCATGTTAAGACAGATACATGA
>OMBR01000308.1_pt1 | contig 27912 bp, 16 predicted proteins | sample 1674041 | NCBI WGS metagenome assembly OMBR01 (sample SAMEA103958138, study PRJEB25191) | human gut metagenome | biome: human-associated habitat [ENVO:00009003]; feature: intestine environment [ENVO:2100002]; material: feces | place: Germany | collected 2013/2015
CGCTGCGCTGACTGCCAATGCCACCACCGTGAAAAATGCGCTGGAAACGGCTGTGAAGAACGGCGGTGTGGCTATGTCCGAAACGGATGTTACCGGCCACACCTCTGCATCCGACATGGAGCAGGGGCTTTACCTCGTTGTGGAGACTCGCGTCCCTGAAAACGTGACCTCCACCTGCAATCCCTTCTTCGTGTCCCTGCCCATGACCACCATCGACGGCGCGGCGTGGAATTACGATGTGAGCGTGTACCCCAAGAACCAGACTGGCAACCCCAACCTCGAAAAGACCGTCCGTGAAAACAAAAACTCCACCGGCAAGCACAACGGCAGCCTGACCGACATCAAGGACAGTTACGCTCACACTGCCACCGCATCCGCGGGCGATGTGGTGGACTACCAGATCATCAGCACCCTGCCCACGATTACCTCCAAGGCATCCAGCCTGAGCGAGTACACCTATGCGGACACTTTGAGCAAGGGCATCAAATACAACAAGAACGATGTGGTCATCGAGTTTTTCCGCGATGCTGGCTGCAATGACAAAATCGCCACCTGGGCCGAGAACTCCGGCAAATTCGCCGTGGCTTACGATGACGCAGCCAACACTATGACCATCCGCATGACCGATACCGGTCTGGCGGAGATCAACGAGGCAACCACCGTTTACACCGACAGCGTGAAGCGCGGCTATTCCGACTGCACCATGCGGATTACCTATGCGGCCACTCTGACCTCCGACGCTCAGATGGGCAACAAGGATAACCCCAACGAAGTCGAGCTGACTTGGAAGCGCACCAACACTACTTACTACGACACTCTGAAGGACTGCTGCCATGTCTACACCTACGGCATTGACGTTCTCAAGCAGTTCTCCGACAACGGCGGCAACCTGCGGAACGTGAAGTTCCGGCTGCACAACGACACCGATGATGTATTCGTGATTGCCGACCTGAAGGATGGCGTGTACTACGCCAAGGGCTTTGCTGCCAAGAAAGCGGACGCCACCACCTTCGTCCCCAACGTGCAGGGTCATGTGGTGGTGAAGGGGCTGGAGGATGACACTTACTCCCTGACTGAGACTGCCACCGACAAGGGCTACATTCTCCTCAAGGAAGCGGTCAAGATCGTCATCATCACTAAGGAAAACGGCGCTTGCGAGCAGTGCGGCGCCAAGCTGCTGACCGCCGCCGGCACCGTCAACGGCAAGGATGTCACCATGACGGACGGCAACGCCATCGTCCCCCTGACCGTGGTCAACAACCCCGGCTTTGATTTGCCCAAGACGGGCGGCTACGGCACTTGGATGTTCACCATCGGCGGCGTGGCGCTGCTGGGCGCGGCGGCGTTTATCGTGATCCGCAGCCGTAAGCACAAGAACGAGCGGTGAACCGCTGGCTACTGGCGGCGGCTTGCGGTGCTGTGGCGTTGGGGCTTCTGTTTTACCCATTGGTGGGAGAACTTTTAAGTGAAAAGTACCACTCCGATGTAGAAACCACCTACACTGCGGCCATTGCAGATACCGACGACGCCGAGCTGACTGCCCAGCGTGAAGCCGCAGAGCAGTATAACGCCATGCTGTCCGGCGCAACTATCACTGAGGGAGGGGCATCCGCCCCTCCCTTGGCCTACTCAGATCAGCTCACTGTGGGCGGTGTCATGGCTTACATCGACATCCCTAAGATCAATGTGTACCTCCCTGTGCAGCACGGCACGGACGCGGATACGCTGGAAAACTCAGTTGGCCATGTGGTCGGCACATCTCTGCCGGTGGGTGGAAGCAGCAGCCACGCAGTGCTATCGGCGCACAGTGGTATGGCAAGTTCCAAGCTGTTTTCGGACATTGACCAGCTTGCAGAGGGCGACACGTTTTACATCCACGTGTTGGGCGAGGTGTTGGCCTATAAGGTGGACACCATCAATACGGTGCTGCCCACGGACACGAGCCTGCTCCAAATTGAGGACGGCAAGGATCAGGTCACGCTGGTGACGTGTACCCCGTTTGGGGTCAACACCCACCGGCTGCTGGTGCGAGGCCACCGTGTTCCCTACACCCCCGAACAGGAAGCGACTGCCGCCGCAGAAAAACCTGTGGCATCCTCGTGGACGCAGCATTACCTTACAGGTCTTGGCATCGGCCTTGGCGTGGTGGCAGTGATAGGCGGCGGGTACTTCTTAATAAGGAGAAAACGCCATGCGTAAGACATCCCTTTTACTGGCGGCACTGCTGGCTGTGGCGGGCATCTATGTCATGCTGTGGCCGGTGCTCACGGGACATAGGCTGCAAGCCGACACAGACGCCACCGTGCAGAGCTTCCTCGAAGAACGAAAGCCGGAGCAGCAATACCCCGAACTGCTGGCGGCTCTACAGGAGTACAACCGCCAGCTTTACGCAGAAAAGCAGTGTAATCTCACCGACCTCGAAGCCTGCGAGGAGCCTGCCGCTGACCTGACCACCTACGGCATCGAAGATGAGATCATAGGCGTCTTAGAGATACCCGCTATGGAGCTGACCATGCCGGTCTATCTGGGCGCGTCCGATGCTCACCTTGCCGCAGGCGCGGCGGTGCTGGGCAATACCTCCGCACCCATCGGTGGGGATAACACCAACTGTGTCATCGCCGGCCACCGGGGCTGGCGCGGAGCGGACTACTTTCGGCACATAGATAAGCTGGCTGTAGGGGATACCGTAAGGCTCACCAATCTATGGGAGACGCTGACCTACACCGTGGCAGACATTCAGATCATCCAGCCGCATCAAATCGAAAGAATCAAAATTCAATCAAACCGCGACCTGCTGACGCTGCTGACCTGCCATCCCTACGCCAGCGGTGGGCGGCAGCGGTATGTGGTGTGTTGCGAAAGAACTGCCCCCACGCTGCGATAAGCCAAGCGCAGTGAGTGCTTTTTCAAAATAGACCTGCTTTGCTGAAATGTTCGCGAGTAAATCCGAAAACCTTTCAATGGAATAGGAGTTGTTGAGCACATTGGTTCAGTCCACAGTGGATATGAAAGACAAATCGACGAAAATCCTTCGCAGCGACGAGAGGCTTCGTTGTGATACCCGGTTTCCACCTGTACGCCCTGCTTTCCCTGCGGTACAATAAACCTGTACTTTAGGTGAAAGCATAAAGGACGGAGCAGAGCAGGCACGGGCGAGAAAGGAGGTCAGTTTTCCTTCTTCGTTCTGACTAAGACTTGAAGTATGTAAAAATATAGGACATCAAGAAGACCGTAATTGCCTTTTGGGGCAGTTACGGTCTTTTTTCATTGTCCGGAAGAAAGGAGATTTCAAAATGAATGGCACCTATAAGAAGTAAGCTGATGGAACTCAGCTACAGTGACCCCAAATTTCAGATCCGGCTGACCGGCTATGCGGATACCGTTATCATCGACAGCGGCGCGCAGCAGACGATCAGCGCCATTCGCTTCGGCGGTTATCCCGAAGTCGTTCGGGCTCTATCGGACGCCATATACGGCGGCGCGTCGGTGGAGCTGAAACAAGACGATACGACCCTATATCTGGATTGCAGGCCCAAAGGCTACCGACGGATGCTGTCCCATGACGGGATATATGCCGTTGCGACCCTGATGGCCAACGACGACAGCCAGACGGAGGAGAATACTGCCGACAACTGCGATGAGGACGCCCCTGAAAACCCACGCAAATGCTATATCTTTTGCCCGCCCGGAGACCGTGCGAGTCTATTCGCTGAGGTAGACCGGAAAACCGCCGCACCGCTGATCCCTGAGTTTCAGGACTATGTGCTGGATTCTCTCATTGCCCGCGGCGATCTGCGGCAGATGAAAGTGCTTTCCTTCACTGAGCGCATGGAAGCATGGTCGTTAACGCTGCTGCCAGAGGACCGAAACGTAACGGACATTCTGGAGCAGGGGCTCAAAGATAGGCGTATCACCATTCCTGGTGCTGTCCCTGATGCGGCAGACGGCTTTGCGGAGGTAAACAGCGTAACCGGCTATCTGAATGCATTTGGCGTTACTGTGGCGGACCGTATCCGTAGCCAGTTCGTTCCCAAGTTCGATCCAGCGTCGGAGCCGCTTTCGGAAGAAATACTGGAGGTCAACGATTACATCCACGAAAAAGCCGGTTATTCCCTCTATGACGCCCAGCTTGCAGTGGCGGAGGCTGTCAAACGGCAGCTTTGCCAACAAAAAACGGCACTCATTGTGGCGGAATGCGGCAGCGGCAAGAGTGTGAGACGTTCCTAACTGAAAAGGTTAGGCACTAAGAAAAAAAGCGGACACCCGTATAAGGGTATCCGCACATAAACTGGAATTTTAGTTAAATTATATCTTTAATTCTTGATAAATCTGCACTTGTCAGAGCATCAAGGTTGGAAAAAATCTTCTCGGAGGGCCAATCCCACCATTTCAGAGACAAAAGGTATTCTACCAGTTTAACATCAAATCGCATTTTCTTAACCTTACAGGGATTGCCAACAGCAATGCTGTAAGCAGGGATATCAGTTGCAACGACAGAATTAGCACCAATGATTGCCCCATCTCCAATGTGGACACCGGGCATAATGGTTACGTTTTGACCAATCCATACATCGTTGCCAACAATAGTATCTCCCTTGAGAGGTAAATCACACGTCGGTGGAGTGCTCTTTTCCCAACCTCCGCCCATGATGTTAAACGGATAGGTAGATACACTGCACATCCTATGATTAGCCCCGTTCATAATGAACTCGACACCTTTTCCAATCGCGCAGAACTTCCCAATGATAAGTTTATCACCGATAAAGTCATAGTGATGGGTGACATGAAGTTCGAAATGCTCAGGATCAACGGGGTCGTCATAATAAGTATAGTCACCAACAATAATAGTCGGGCGTGTAACTGTGTTCTTAATGTAACATACGCTCGGGATATTGGGATTGGGATGAATGTCGTTGGGATTGGGACCTAACATAGTTTTACACCGTCCTTCGTGTTCCAGTTTGTGTAATCAATTATAAGGTCAATACAGAATGAGTGTAAAGACTTATTTGGATTTTCTTAGGAGAACTGATAATCCAAAGGGTGGAATGACGGGGTAACGCCCTGAAACGCCCTCCCTGATACTCCGGCAGGCGCAGTCCAAAAGGCTGATGTCTGAAGCCCGGTGAAGTCGGCAGAGAGCTGCCCAAACATGGCGTAATGCTGATGTGGAAAGCTGCCCAGAGGTGGGTGGTGCAGCCTATATGCCGGGGGTCTATAAAATACCTATGGTGAGTATGCCGTAATTGGCTGACAAACCTGTGAAGTAAAGGTTCTAAACGCTGACTGCACAGAAATGTGTAGCCCACCAAATTGTGGGGCAAGTGTGGTGGAGTAAAAGCTTTTACTATGAAACACCATACGCCGTTACAGGCGGCGTCCAGCTTGCAGGCCCAGAGCAGGCACCTACGGGTATATGTACAGATAGGATTATCGGAACGTCGTAAGTCATGGGCGCTCCCCATTCGGAGCGTTGCGGTCGAAACATATAAGCCGCTTAACCCATGATGAAAGTGGTGCCACAGTACCTGTGAAGCGATGATAACAAGCCGTGGAGGGATAGGCACCAGTCGTTGAAAATCTCAACAATCTAAAGATGAATTTACAATGGGTTCGAGTAGGACCAAAAAGTCACTACCTACAAAGGAGTGATGTCCATTGGCTACTGCGACAACAGCACAGAAAGACAGTCATCTAAGACACGCCGAGTATTACGACCTAACGGAAGTGTTTGACGATTTGTATGCCAGAAGCAAGGCGCAAGCCGTGTTTACCGATTTAATGCCGCTGATTTTATCAGAGGAAAATATCCGGTTGGCGTACAGAAATATCAAGCGCAATACGGGAAGCCGCACTGCCGGCGTAGACCACCTCACGATGAAGCATATTGAAAAGCTGACGAGTGAGGAGGTCGTTTCAAAGGTGCGACACAAATTAGCATGGTACAAGCCTAAACCTGTTCGACGGGTGGAAATCCCCAAACCTAATGGAAAAACCCGTCCTCTGGGTATTCCGGCAATCTGGGACAGATTGGTACAGCAATGTATCTTGCAGGTTCTGGAGCCGATTTGCGAGGCCAAGTTCCATGACAGGAGCAACGGTTTTCGTCCCAATCGGTCAACTGAGCACGCAATCGCCCAGAGCATGAGAATGGTGCAGATACAACATCTGTATTTTGTGGTTGATGTAGATATCAAAGGCTTTTTCGATAATGTCAATCATGCCAAACTCATGCGGCAGATGTGGACTTTGGGCATACAGGACAAGCGGTTGTTGTGCATTATCAAAGAAATGCTGAAAGCCCCCATAGTGCTTCCAAGCGGTGAAAAGATTTACCCCGATAAGGGCACGCCGCAGGGGGGTATCCTTTCACCACTGCTCTCCAACATCGTTCTCAATGAACTGGACTGGTGGGTCAGCAGTCAGTGGGAGGATATACCGACACATACGGTCATCAAAGAGGGCACAGCGAAAAACGGCACGCCTAACCGCTCCAACAAATGCCGCACCTTGCGGCGTAGCAATCTCAAAGAAATGTATATTGTCCGGTATGCTGATGATTTCCGCATCTTTTGCAGGAAACGAAGCGATGCTATTAAAACCTATCATGCGGTCAAGCAGTGGTTGGAAGAACGGCTGAAGCTTCAAATCTCAGAGGAGAAATCCAAGGTCGTCAATCTAAAGAAAAACTATTCGGAATTTCTGGGCTTCAAGCTGAAAGCTGTTCCCCGCGGCAACAAACACATTGTTCGCTCCCATATGTGCGACAAGGCCATTCAAAACACCACAAAAAAGCTGAAAGCGCAAATTGACTATATCCAACATCCAGTCAACCGCAAAGAGGAATACAAAGCAATTTTGCTTTACAACTCTATGGTGATAGGCATACATCAATACTTCGCCATAGCGACCCTCATTAGTGATGACTGCTATCAAATTGGACGGTCAATCAGGCTCGTATTGAGAAACCGAATGAGAGGGCGGCTATCCAAACACCCCAAAGGACAGGTCATCAATGTGCATGGAGAACTATGGGCGTATTATTCCCAGAGTAAGCAAATGCGCTATATGGGGACATCGGCAATTCTCCCGATTGGATATTGCCAGACACGAAATGCACAGAACAAGCGGAAAACAGTCAACAAGTACACCATAGAGGGTCGCAAGGAAATCCACCGCAATTTGCGGACTAACACGGATATTCTGCATCGGCTTATGCGTAACCCTGTGCTTGACAGAAGCATTGAATACGCAGACAACCGTATTTCCCTTTATGCGGCGCAGTATGGAAAGTGTGCGGTCACAGGATGGGAATTGGAATTTGATGAAATACACTGTCACCACAAGCTCCCCGTGGAGCAGGGCGGCACGGATGTATATGCAAATCTGGTGATAGTCCATAAAGATGTCCACAGGCTTATCCATGCAAAGCAGCAGGACACGATTGACTGGTATCTAAAGCGATTAAATCTTGATAGTACCATGCGAAAAAAACTGAACAGATTTCGTCAGATGGTTGGCAATGCCGCCATTTGACAAACAAGACTATTTCGGTCTGACACCATTACAGTAGTAATTCATCAATTTTAGAAAACGAATTTTCAACGATGGAACGCCGGATGAGCTGAAAGGTTCATGTCCGGTGTGAAGTGGGGGAAAACTTGGAGACTATATCAAAAAGTTACCTATCACTATCCAAGCTGAGTGCAGCAGCGACAGGAGCGTTGAACGCACTCAAAGGCCGCGGGACTGGTAAATCCTTCAACCTTGTCATGTGTCCCTCTCACGTCACAGGAAAATGGGTACGCGAGATCGCAGAGACGCTTCCGGATACCTATGGCATGGTGGTCAAAAGTATCACCGACGTGGATCGGCTCTTTGACCTGTACCAGCGCGGGGATAAAAACGTATACGCCGTTTTCAGTAAAGAGCGTGCCAGAGACGGTTATATGCGTTATCCTGCCGTGCTATGGAGCCGCAGAAAGCGCGGCTTTGTCTGCCCGGACTGTCTGGAGCTCATTGAGATGGAGACCAGCAGCGACGGCACAAGATACATGGTACCTTCGGATCAGTTTTTCTTCCAGAAGGAGCATCTGGCGAACCACCTATGCCCTCATTGCGGCACACCGCTTTGGGCGCCGGTCAATGACCGGCGTCAAATGCCGTGGATAAAAATTGGCGGGTATGGCTGGGTATTCCGGCCACAGGCTGCTATGCACCTTAACCGCACGAAAAACGAGCACATTCTGGAGCAGCTGCGGCAGCTCGTGGAGCATCCGGAACGCCCGTATTGCATCAAGGGCGCGCACCGCCGCTTTCCGCTGAGTACCTACCTTAAGAAAAAGTACCATGGACGGATCGGCAGCTTTCTCTGTGATGAGCTGCATGAGTACAACAACGACAGCGGGCAGGGTGACGCCATGGCGGAGCTTTACGGCATCAGCCGGAAATTCATCGGCATGACCGCAACGCTGATCAACGGTTACAGCTCCGGCATTTTTCATCTTCTGTACCGTATCGTCCCCGGACTGATGCAAAAGGATGGAAAGTCCCACGATGTGCCTTCCCGGTTCGATGCGGAATACGGCGTGGTGGAAAACACCTATGAGATCACCGACGCGGATTATAATTCCAACCGCCGCAGTGCCAAAAGCAAAAAACGCTCACGGCAGCTCCCCGGTGTTTCTCCGCTGGTATTCTCCCGCTTCTTGCTGGAGTGTACGGCATTCCTGTCGCTGTCCGATATGGGCAAGGATCTTCCTGATTACGAGGAAATTCCCATACCACTGACGATGCCGAAGCCAATCGAAGAGGCATACAAAGAAGTGGAACGGGAACTGACGTCAGTCCTGAGAAATGACCGTAAGGCGGCCAATAAGATCTTGTCCGCCTATCTCAATCTGTTGACGGTGTATCCGGATCAGCCCTATGACCAGCCGGAGATCATCCACCCCATCAGCGGCTGCACCATCGTGAAGCCGGAGGACATGGCAGACTTCCAGACCGTCCTCCCGAAAGAGGAGAAGGTGCTGGAGATCGTGCGGGCCAAGATCGCCGCAGGCGAGAGGGTAATGATCTACACCAGCTGGACACGGACAGATACCCAGCGAAAGCTGCTGGGACTGCTGCGTGAGGAAGGTATCCGAACGGAGATCCTGAGCACACAGATCGTCCCGGAAAAGCGGGAGGATTGGCTCAGTAAGAGGCTGTCCGCAGGCACACAGGTCATTATCACCAACCCCAAATGTGTGGAGACCGGTCTTGACCTGAACGCATTTACGACGCTGATCTTCTACTCCATGGGCTATAACCTGTTCACCTTACGGCAGGCGTCGCGCCGGTCATGGCGGATCAACCAGACAGCACCGAGAGTCGAGGTCTATATGCTCTACTACGCCGACACCATGCAGGCGAAGGCGATGAAGCTGATGGCCTCCAAGCTGGCTGTGGCCGGACTGATCGAGGGGACTTTCTCCGAGGAAGGACTGGCGGCCATGAGTGACGTGCAGGACATGACCTCGCAGATGGCAAAGGAGCTGATGTTGGGCATCAAGGACAATGTGGAGGATATTGCCGCCACCTTCAAGAAGATGGCCATTATCAACCCGCACCACGCAGTAAAGCAGCTTCCAGAGCCGGTCACTGTTCAGAAAGAAAGGGTGGTCGAAGTACCGCAGCCCGAAAGTGTCCGTGCCGCAGATACCGCAGCGCGGCAGGTGCTTTATGATGGCCTGCTGCAAGCATCGAGAACCGGCAGGAAACCGAAACACACCGAACTGGAGGACCAGCTCAGTATGTTCGATACTGCCGCGTAAAGGAGGAATATTTTTGAATTTTACCATTGAAAGGGCGGCGTTTCTGACTGCCGCCAAACGTGCCGCGCAGCTGGTGCCGTCCGCATCACCGTTGGAGGTGCTGAAGTGTGCGTTGCTGGAGATCGACACAGGGATGCGCTCCCTGCACATGACCGCCACCAATATGGAGGTGACACTGCGGCAGGACGTACCGCTGCTGGCCTATGAAGGCGGTGATACCACATTCGCCATTGATGCCAAGCTGCTCTCCGCCATGCTCGCCAATCTTCCGGGGAATACGGTGGAGTGCTGCAAGGGAGACAAGGATACGCTGGCACTATCCAGTGACCATGCATACTATCAGGTACCAACAGCCAGCGGCAAAGGTTTCCCACGCATGAACATCACTGCTCCTGAAAGCGTGGTGAAGCTCAGCGGTGTTCCGCCCATGGTACGCCGTGCGGCATTTGCCACAGATCCGAACAACAGCAATATGCCCTTGCTGCGCTGCGTAAACCTCCGCCTGACCGCTGATGGCCTGCGTGCCGTTGGCAGCGATGGCGTCTGCATTGTTTCCGCAAAGGGAGATAAGCAATGTACCGGAGATCAGACGTTTCTTATCCCCGCTGCCAACCTGGAAAAGCTGGCCCAGCTTTGCGAGGAAAAGGATACATTTTCCGTTGGCATGGCCGACAGGCAGCTCGTCTTTGTGAAAGAGGGCTTTCAGTTTGCCGCACGGCTCATGCACGGCAGCTATGTGGATACGGACAGTCTCATTGCGGGGACACAAAACACATTTACGGTGCTGAGCGATTCCGAGGAGCTGCGCCGCACATTGCAGACGGCTACGGCCGCGTGTATGGACAACAGAACGATCCTGCACTTTGACGGGAATCGGCTGACCCTTCGCTGCACCGGTGAGGTCGGTTCCTCCAACGCGGCGTTGACGGTCATTCCTCTGACGGGACAGCCTTTCGGTGACTACTGCTTTGCGGTGGATCGGCTGGAACGCTGCCTGCGGGCACTGCGCGGCACCGTTACGCTGGGTATCGCCCAGACGGGAATGCTGACGCTCTCCACGGAGGACGCGTTCGCAGCTCCGCATGACCGCGCCGAAAGCAAAATCGCCCCGCAAAAAAGCCGCAAAGGCTGCGTAAGGGGGCGTGCGATTGGAGATACCCCATATTTGCCGATACTGCGGCGGTATTGTCCGCCTTGTACCGGCAGAAAGCGTCTACGGCGATTCTGCCGTGCGGCTGGGTCTGAAGGGCGAAAAGCTGTATCAATGTCAGAACTGCAATGCCAGAGTAGGTTGTCACAGGGGGACGGTTCGCCCTCTTGGTGATCTGGCCAATGAAGTGCTGCGTCTCAAGCGCATCGAAACACATCAGGTTTTCGACGCTTATTGGACGGAGCGCGGCATGAGCCGGACACAGGCGTATCGCTGGCTGGCAAAGAAAATGCACCTTCCTGAACGCAAGGCGCATATCGGCGGTTTTGAGATGCACCAATGCCAGAAGCTTATTGATCTGTGCCGCGGAAACAATGAAACGAAGGAGGATGTTACGATAGTATGACACTGCGAGATAAAATGCTGGCCGTAATGCAGGATGTCAACAGTCAGGTGGCGGAGCGCGAAGAGCTGGTTGAGCTGATTGCCATTGCGCTGCTGACGCGGAATAACCTGTTCATTCTCGGAAAGCCCGGTCAGGCCAAGAGTTTGTCCATCAACCTGTTCCGCCAACGGATCACCGGTGCGCGGCAGTTTGAACGGCTGCTTTCCAAACAGACCGATGAAGATCAGCTTTTTGGCCGCATCGACCTGTCCAGTCTGATACCCGGCAGTGTGCCGGATGCTGTGCTGCAGGATGATGACATGCATAAGAATCTGCGCCGAGATCTTCAATGTGTGGTGGACGGTCTCGGCGCGAGAAAAGATACGCCGGACAGCTTTACCATGCTGGAAAAGGCGACAGATAAGCTGCTCAGCTACCGAAAGGCCGTGGCCGCGCTGCATCAGAATGAGCCTGTGGTACAAACCGCCGGCAAAATACCGGAGGCGGACATCGTGTTTCTGGATGAGATATTCAAGGCCAATGATGGCGTGCTGAACTCTCTGCTGACAGCACTCAACGAGCGCAAATACACCAACGAGGGGCGCACCTATCCCATTCCGGCAATTTCCTTCTTTGCTGCTTCCAATGAGATACCCAATTTTACCGATCCGCAGGAACAGATCCTTGCGCCGCTGTATGATCGTTTGCAGATCAAAGTGGTGACAGAGGACATTGCTGACCGCGATAAGCGTCTGTCCGTCCTCAAGAGCAAGCAAAACGGCGGTGATGGATCGGTAAATGCCACGATCTCGCTGTCCGAGCTGTACGCCATGCAGCAGGAGGTGGCTGCCATCCCTGTGCCGGATGCCATCAACGAGCTGGCTGACGATGTGCTTTGTGAACTGCGGGGCAACGGAATCGAGGTGTCCGACCGCAAATATCTCAACTACTACCCGCTGGTGCAGGCCAAGGCTTGGCTGGAAGGGCATGACAAGGTGGAGTCCCAAGACCTGCTGATCCTCAAGTGCTATCTCTGGCAGGCACCCGGCGACCGGTCCACGGTAGAAAACACGCTGACCCGCCTGTGTATCAATCCCTTGCAGGATAAGGTAAACAGTATTCTTGCCATGGCGGTGGAGGCGCAGGAGGATTTCAACACCGTTGTTGTGGATGGAGGTAATCCCAAGGCTGGCAGCAAGGCATTGCTGAAGCTGCGCGGCGAGCTGCTCCAGCTGTATAGGCAGCAGCAGGAACTATGTGCCGCCGCACAGTCTGACAGTGAAAAGGGCATGGTGAACAAGCTCCTGAACGATCTGGAGGCCATCAGCATGGCTGCCCACAACGCGGTGAATTTCACCTACATCCCGCTGGAGCAGATGGCTGCTCTGCAATAACTACATTTTTGGAGGTACGATTTATGTTGAACAAGATTTTTGTGATGGGCCGCTTGACCCATGATCCTGAGCTGCGCCGCACCGGCAGCGGTACGCCGGTATGCAGCTTCTCTATTGCCTGTGACCGCGATTTCAAATCGCAGTCCGGAGAAAAGGAGACCGACTTCTTCGATGTGGTGGCATGGCGCACCACTGGAGAATTTGTCAGCAAGTATTTTACCAAAGGCCGCATGGTCGTGGTAGAAGGGCGGCTCCAGATCCGCGAATGGCAGGATAAGGAGGGCAACAAGCGCCGCAGCGCGGAGATCAACGCTGATAATGTCTACTTCGGCGATTCCCGTCCTGCGCAGGCCGAAGGAGCTTCCGGGATCGGTGAGGCAGATGCCTTTAAGGATTTTCCCCCGCTGGATGATTTTTCACCCATCGAAGGTAGTTCCGGCAAAGAGCTGCCGTTCTGATTCTGTATGGTAATGAAATAAGCAGGGGGGAGGCTTACGCCTCCCCCTGCGGATAGGAGATGCGATATGGACACCAACAACAGTAACAAGATATATTTCGATTACCTTGAAAATCTGCGCCAATCCGGTGAAACTAATATGTTCGGCGCTGCGCTGTATCTCCAGCGGGAATTCCCAGAGCTAAGACGGGCCGAGGCCGCCAACACTGTTCTGCTGGCGTGGTTTCGCAGCTTTGAGGAGGATTTCGCATGAGAAAATCCTTTCGGACAATAGCGGCTGTACTGCATTCCCCCATTGCGGAGCTTGCGGCCCTTCGGAGAAAACCGACACAGAAAACCGACCGGGTGATGCGCTCCAGCAAACTGGAGGACAGCATATATGCAGAGCTGCGCGAGGATGATACTGAAATGGATGTGACGGAGAACGCCGCGGCGCAGATGCTCAAGTCTTTTCCCGCCCTCTCCCGCGATGTGTTTCAATCCCTGTATTCGCTGGCTCCGCGCAGAAACGACATGGATATGCTCACCGCTGCGGCGCAGAAATTCAACGCGCCCATCCTCGACCATGTTGTTCAGCAGGACGACTATCCCACGCTGAAAAATATCTGCGAGGGCCGTAGTCTACCCGCCTATGAAGCGGCAGCAGAGTTTACCGATCGAGCCGCCGAAGAGCTGGACGGACTGTTATCCGAGTTGGGCGGTGATAAAGGCGCGCTGAATACTCTTGAAAAGCTGGAAACGGCACGTGATGCCGCAGCAGAAGAACTCGCCAAGCTGCTTGACGCCCAAGCTACAGGAGAAACGACCGAGCCGGATAAGCAGGCACTGATAAATGCCGCCAATCGGCTGGACAGCAAGCAGCGGCAGGTGGAGGCTGTATCTCAGCTGTTGGACACGACCATGCTGCGTCAAAAAGAAGCAGTCGATCTGGCGGTATCCGCCGCTGTGCAGGCTGCCACAGAGCGGGCGCAGGAGGTTCAGAGCATCATCGGCGCATGGAGCGATGAACCCTCGAATATGCGCTGCACGCCTGAGAATCTTGCACTGCTGGAAAAGGTACGGCAGAGTCCGGTGTTAAGGGATGTTTCCAAGTATCTGGGTCGCTTCCGTGAACTTCTCGCGCAGACCAAGAAAAATGGCTATGCCTATGGGCGCGGCGAAACCTACTCGCTGGAACTTGGTAACAACTTGTCCCGTGCGCTGACTTCGGAGCTTGCCATGCTGGCCACGCCGGAGACTATCCCGCTATTCCTGCGGAAGTATCAGCAGAGGCAGATCAAACAGTATCGTCGGCGCGAACCTATTTATAAGGGTATGGGCGACATTATCTGCTGTCTGGATGAGTCTGGTTCCACCGAAGGCGAAGCTGCGGCTTGGGGCAAGGCGGTAGCCATGACCCTGCTGGAAATTGCCGCAGAGAGCCGAAGAAGCTTTGCGCTGATCCATTTTGCCGGAAGCGGCAGTTGTCAAGTGGACATATTCCGTCCGGGCGAATACACGCTGGAGGATAAGTTGTCCGCTGTGGAAACATTCCTCGGTGGCGGTACCAACTTTGAACGCCCCATCCGTGAAGTGCTCCAATTGATGGACACTGAGGGCTTTGAAAAGGCCGATGTGGTTTTCATCACGGATGGCGAATGTGAGTTGCCCGATGCCTGCCGGCAGGAATTGCAATCAGCGCAGGCCACATATCATTTCACGGTAACGGGTATTCTGCTGGACAAAGGGCAGGCAGATATGGATTTCAGCCTGAAACCCTTTTGCCAGAAGATTTACCGAACCAGTGAGCTGACGGATAATGCTGTTGTGCAATCAGTGATAGGCTTGCTGGTGTAGCGCATGACACTATCCAAAGCACAATATTTACAATTAGATCGGAGGAAAATATTATGATCGTTAATCGACCAAATCAGAAATATGAATATTTGGGAGTGACATATGCCATCGGTGCCGCTGTTATGGCAACAGAGGCAAGTGAATATCGTGGCCTTTATGGCACCATCACGGAGATTCGTGACGGATCTGACCGAGAGACAGAGAATGATACGCCTGACATCTATTGCTGTTTTGAACCACCTCTGTTTCAAGAGGAGATCCGGGGGCTGGAGCGACGCTTCACAGAGCTATATCAAGCTCCTAAGAAGCTCGACGAGATCACACTGGATATGGTTATCATGGCAACAGAGATGGTTCGGGTGATCTCGGCTGATCCCTCAGTGTGCAAGACATGCAAGGTCTATCTCCTCACAATGCAGTTTACCACAAGCTGGGATTCGGGCTGCATTACAGAGCTGTACGCCGACTATGATATGGCGCGTTTTGCTATGCTGAAGGGCATCCGCGAAGAACAGGCAGAAGGCTGTGTAAAGGATTGGGCAGAGAGGGATGCTCTGGAGGAGGAATACTGCACAGATTTTTATGAGGCGTGGCATCGAGATGAATACTTTGAGAAACACTTTACCGCATCCATTGAAAAGCTGTCCCTTACATTGCCACAAAGAATTATAGAAGCGGAATGAAATTATGATTGAAATTATTATAATTTGGAGTATAATAATTGCAAAGGTGGTGATCGCATGCACGTATTTGTTGATCGACAGCAGGAGATGGAGACGCTGCAAAGTGAGTATGAGCGGAATGGCAGCGCACTTGTCGTACTGTATGGACGCCGGCGAGTGGGAAAGACTACGCTGATATCCGAGTTTATTCGGGATAAAAACGCCCTGTTTTTCCTCGCGAGTGAAGAGTCCGAAGCACAAAACCGAGCGGCATTCAAAGAGAAAGCGGCAGAATTCATTGATAGTGATCTTCTGCGTAATGCAGACGTCAAAAGCTGGGACGTGATATTCAAGTCAATCATGGATGCCAAGCATGACAGCAAGCCCGTTATCGTACTGGATGAATTTCAGTATCTGGGCAAGGCAGAGCCAGCATTTCCCTCCATATTCCAACGGATATGGGAAGAGATATTAAAGAACCAGTCTGTTATGGTCATTCTTTGCGGCTCTCTGATCTCCATGATGGAGTCTCAGACACTGGCCTACGGCAGCCCTTTATACGGAAGGCGAACCGCGCAGATCCGGCTCAAGCAGATCCCGTTCGCCTATTACCATGAGTTTTTCCCTGGTAAAACCCGCAGAGAACTCATTGAGCTATACTCTGTTACAGGCGGTGTCCCCAAGTATATCGAGTTATTTTCGGAGAGCGGCGATATCTATCGTGCTATCCAAAAATGCGTACTGAACCGTTCTGGCTATCTCTATGATGAACCGCATTTTTTGCTGCAGCAGGAGGTCAGTGAGGTTGGCAGTTACTTTTCCATTATCAAGGCAATCGCAGCCGGAAATCACAAGCTTTCTACGATTGCCTCTGTGTTGGAAGTTAAGTCAACGAACCTGACCAAGTACCTGAAGACCTTGATGGATCTGGATATTCTGGAACGAAGGGTGCCTGTCACAGAGGAAAATCCCGAAAAGAGCAAGCGCGGCCTTTACAAGATCAAGGATAACTATCTGCGGTTTTGGTTCGCATTTATCTATCCCAATATGAGCTTTATCGAAAGTGGACATAGCGGTATCGTGATGGATAAGATCCGCAGGGGACTCACTACCAGCCACATTGGCTTCGTATATGAGGACATCTGTCAGGAGCGGATGTGGGAATTGAATGTCAATAACGCATGGCCGTTCCAGTTCTCCAAGCTGGGTGGGTATTGGGATGCCAAGAATGAGATCGACATTGCAGCTCTTGATCCGGAGGGCAAGAACCTGATCCTGGGAGAGTGCAAGTACTGGAAAGAGCCAGTTGGTCTTAATGTCCTTCATGCGTTGGAAGCTAAGGCTGGCGATGTCGCATGGGAGCGGGATCGGCGAAAAGTGTGGTACGTCCTGTTCAGCATCTCCGGCTTCTCGGATGAGTTACGCAATCATGCCGCAACACGGGACGATCTTCTTCTGATTGATGATAGAGGAAGATAGCTGGGTATTTATCTGCAAAACCATATATCTTCAGCAAGAGAAAGACGCCGGCATCTGCCGACGTCTTTCTTTGCGTAGAGAAAACTACTTACCAATACTTGGGGTACTTGCTGGTGCTTTGCTGTTTTTCGGCATACTGCCACCAGGGAACTTGGGTGGCAAAATCAGTCAGCTTATCCCAGAACTGATCGGCCAGCGTCCCCTTGTCCACGTAGACCGTGACAGTGTAGGTCTTGCTGCTGCCATCCTCCATGGCGGCGGTGTAGGTCACGGCATTGGTGAAGTCCACCGTTTCACCGCTGCCGGGCGTCAGGGATTTAACGCCGTTTGTGGCAATGACAGGAGTCAGCTTCGTCACATCCGTGCCACGGGGCATGGTGATGGTGATGGTATTGGTGGTATTGTTCACCGCACCGGCCACGCCGTTGATGGAGAAGCCTGTGATGCCCGTGGAGGTCGTCGCGGCAGTCTCCCACTGACAACTGATGCTCACATTACCCTCAGGCATGGTAAAGCGGTTGTTAGTGATTTTCACTGTTTCGCCGCCAGCAACAGCCAGCGTGTAGGTCAGCGAATCCGCCACCATCTGATAACCGCTGTCGGGGGTTACGGTAACGATGATCTCATCGCCCGCGTTGGCCTTGGTGCGGTTGGGGGTGATGGTGCCGCCCTTGGGTGCCTTCACTGTAATAGTGTACGCTCCGGTATCCGGTACATCAATGCTGCCATAAGCGGGGATCTCGATCTTGAGAACCACGCTCCTGTTATTGGAGGCATCCACAACAACAATATAGATGTCGCGTGCGCCATCGCCCAAATTGCTAAGAGTGATGTTATTCACGCCTGTACTGGCTGTCCCCTTGTTGGAAGAAGCCAAAATCTCTTCCACCGTAGGCGCCGCCGCGCTGTGGTTGACAACCTTATAGAAGTAATTGCCTGCCACATTCGAGCTGAACTGTACGGCTGCGCCGCTATTGCTGATACGTGTGGCGGAACCGTTGGACAGGATAGGCTCCGTAGGTTCACCAGAGCCAGAATAGATCAGCTTAATGGTATAATCCTTGGTAGCTGTTCCTGCTGTTGCCTTGAACATAACTTCTTCGCCTACCGGCATATAGCAGGAGATGTCACCATTAGACCAATCGCCTTCATAGCTGCCGCCTCCGCCTTCCTGCTTTACCTTTACGCCAGCAGGTGTAACGATTTTTAGGTTCAAACCGGACAGTCCTTCAGGGATCTTGGCAACCGTCTCTGCCGACACGGTGTTGGGAATGGTGATCGTCCAATTGTCGCCAGCCGGAACACCCTTTGCAACCTCGCTGCCGTCGCTCTTTACCAGTGCGACAGATGTGATCGTCGGTGTGATCTCCGATGTGGACTCAAACTCTGCCGTTACCGTGACATTGCTCTTAGGCATCGTGAAAGTACCAACATTGCGGTCAGTCTTATCAGTGGTGACAGAAATGGCCTTCTGCTGTTCGTCCTTCACGATCCAGCTCTTCAGCGCGTAGCCGCTATCGGGAGCAGCGGTCAGCGTAACGGTCGTGTTCGGCTGTGCGGTCGAGTTGGAAGATGTGAGTGTACCGCCTGTCGCCTGTGTCAGCACGATGTCGTGCCGGGCATTATCTTCGGTCTTTTCTTCAAGCGTGGCAGTAAGTGAATAGCTGTAATACCAATCATCAACTGCGAACGAACCTGATGTGTTTGTCGTTACGAGGATCCGCCTAAATCCGTCATCGACACGGTACGCAATGATTTCCTTCAACACGTAATGCTCAGGATCCGCAAGTGTTATGGTAAATTCACAGATATCTCCCTTCTTCAGAATATCTTCGCCGGAAGGCATACTCTTACCATTTACGGTATAGGAAAATGAAGCCAAATCACTACGAGCGTGATCGCCCAGATTTATCTGGCTGCCTACACTAATAAGCCGTTCTTTCATCACGGCATGAATCGTTATACCCTCTGCATTAGACGGCATCGTGAAGGTTACCGATGTATTCTTCTTATCTGCATCAGGAAACAGTGGATCCGCGTTTTCAACTCCGTTCTGCGAGATCTCCCAATGGTCAAAGAGATAATACTCGTCAACATCGCTGATTGCTACGGTAATCTGCGTTCCGGGCTTGGCGGATGTAATATCACGGCTCCCATTAACGGTAACAACAGCTTTATCGCTATAATCCACATTGACCGTTATGGGAAGCGGTGTGATCTCGCTGGCCTCTTCAAAGGTGGCGGTGAACTGCGTGTTCTTCGTTCCTACTACGAACTGTACAGTCATATGTGATTTCTGGGCTTCGGTCAAATACGATCCGCCCGTTTCTGTCCAGCCTTTGAATACATACCCGTCTTCGGGAATGGCGGACATAAGCAATGTCGTTCTCTCTTTATAGAGATTTGTGCTGCTTGTGGGGGTCAATTCAACTTTGCCCATTTGAGGATCGTTGCTGGATGCCTTTATCTCCACGTTATACAATTCATGAATGTTGCCAGTCACAACAATGTCCTGTCGAGCATAAAACGCCAGATATGTAACCTCGCATGTTTCCGCGTTGATTCTTTCGCTGACAGTCTTTTTACCTATAATATCGTTTTCAGGAATCTCCGCTTCCAGATACGGACTCTCTAAAACATACCCTTTCTTTGTGCCGGTAATCATCTGACTGAAATCCCGTATTTTGATGCAGACTTTTTCACCGTTCTTAACTGTGAAGACATTATGGTTTTCATCAACTGCGGTGGCTCCTTTATCAAAGCCAAAGAACCCGCCAGCTACCAGTTCATCAAAGCTCTTATCATTCATGAGAACAACGTCAAACATTCTGTTAACAAAGACTCCTTCAGTCCAGAATTTATCCGAGCTTCTATCACTGGCGCCTTCCATAAGCTTCACTTGGACAGTAACATTGTCACTATCACCAGTCTGGAACTTTGCCTTAATGGTAAAACTGCCTTCGGGTGCGGTAATGGTCAGCGGATTTGCCTTGGCCTGTTCCTCAGTCAGCGTCATGCCGGTGACTTCCCAGCCTGCGAATGTGCTGGCCTCTGTCGCCTGAAGCTTCAGTTCCGCGCCGGTCACGGCCTTGACCACATCGCCATTGGCATATTCGCTGCCGTTGACCGTTACCTTACCGGTGCCTTCAATGCTGACAGTGCCCTTGCTGGGGTAATCCAGCACGATCTTCGCCTGCTTTACATTGCCGTTGACATCCGTGATGGTGAAGGGGATCTCCTCCCACGGGTGGGCGCAGTCCGCCTTGAACTTGATGTTCTTAATACTCTCGCTGCTGGTATCGCTTACTTCCACATCATCAGAAAAGGTCAGCTTCGCGCCAGCGGCATAGCCCGCAGTGCCGCTTTGCAGTATTGGCATATACAAATATGCATATTCAGACTGCCTTGGATCCTTTGTGGGAACGATCGTCATGACAAGATCATCATTCTTGTTATTGTTCCAACCAGAAATCGTCGCTTTTCCGAAAGTGTTCGTTGAACCTTCGCGGATCTCTGGCGCAGGGGGACTTGCCTCCAAAGGAGTCGCTACAAATTTTCCAGCATCAGTGCTGAATTGAGCAGAGACCTTCAGCGAGGTATTCCCCAGCGTGATCGTCGCTGTGTCGTTTGCCATCTTCAGCGTATAATCGCCCGTGGCGTTGCCACCCTTGTCTGTTACATTCCAGCCCAGCACGCCGTAGCCCTCATGGGGAGTTGCGGTAAGAGTTACTTTCGCTCCAGACGCAAGGCCAGTCAACGCATCAGCAGAGCTCACTGTGCCGCCATCGGATTCCGCGATGGTCACATCCAACTGCTTTGTGAATTGCGGGGTAACAATAAGCGACACGTGGTAGTTCGCGTACTGTTTGGCACCATTATTATGAAAGCCCACTTCGATGGATTTATCCGACAAGTTACCTTTTCTCACATATTGGTATATCGTCTTATCACCTTTTGCATAAGCGGCAGTTACTTTCCCGTTTTTGAGATAGGTGACTTTCCATCCAGAAAAGGCATAACCATCATTGGCTGTTGCAGTCAGCGTAGCGACCATATTACCGCTGGAGTCATCCAAACCGGTCACAGTCGTTTCCGTGTGGCCCACGGCCTTATCCGTCGGCGTGATCGTTGCCGTGCCGCCTTCCGCCTGATTCAGCGTGACGGTCAGCGTCTTTTGGAACTTCGCGGTAAGGGTAACAGCTTCGGTCGTTACACTTAGTGTTGCCGGATTCTTTTTGAGCTCATCTTCGGCTATTGTTCCTCCGCTGGTCACAGACCAGCTGTCAAACACATAACCGTCCTGCGGAACTGCCTTTATAGAGACAGTTGCATTTTCCTCAACGTTATAGCTGCTGCCACCGGCTACGGCTTGGTCGGCAATTTCTACACTACCGCCTGTCGCAATAACAGATATCTGAACTGCACCTTCTGCCGCGCTTTGTGCAATGGAAACAGGCACAAGGATGCATAGCGACAGTAAGAGCGCCAGCAGGGGAATGAATCTTTTTTTCATTGATTTCCCACCTTTGTTTTTGTAATAAATATATTCTCCGTCATCGGTCTGACCTTCCTTACGAAAACCGGTGTGTGCTGTGGCTCTCCTGATGATCGGTTACCGTATTATCTTCAGAGACCTTGTCCCAAAGTTGCTGCGAGGTACTGCGCTGATACACCACGCGAACAACATAGTATCGTGTCTCGCTGCCAAGCCTCACGGTATAGGTAAGCGGTGTGGACAGATTCACCACTTCACCGGACACAGGGCTTACCACTGCGCCAGCAGATACAGTGACCACAGGTGCTACCGCAGTTACATCCGTCCCGTTCGGCAGTACGATCTCAATCGTACCAGCAGTGTGATCGATCTCACCGTCTACACCCAGCACCGTGAACTTCTCGATTCTGGCAGAACTGGACGGTGTTGGCGTCTCTCCGGAGGCGGAGATCAAGCTGCCAGCCGTGTTCGTTACCCGAACCGTATAAGTGCGGCTCTCTACATCGCGTCCTGCGACCGTATAGGTGACCGGTGCAGAGAAGTCCTGCTCAGTTCCAGATAGCGGGCTGCACACCGTTGTGCCAGCACCCAGCGTGATGTCTGGTGCAAACTTTGTAGTGGTCAAATTGCTGTCGTCCACACCAGTCACAGAGATCGCACCGCTTACGTTGTCAATGTCTCCGTCGTAGACCTTGCCATTGATCGTCAGCGAAAATGCCGTGATGGAGGCTACCGTTTTCGCTTGCACCTTGATTCGATAGGTAGCGTGGTTTTTGCCATCCGCAGAAGTAATGGCAAACTCCGTCCAATCCGAAAGGTCAAGGTTCACAGAGCCATCCAAGACAGGCGAGGCACTCGCGCCATAAGAGATGTTGGCGATAACACGCAGCTTTGTCACATCAATACCGCTGCTGACCGTCAGCAAAACGTCCGCGCCGTCCTCTTTCACGGTGATGGCCTTGTCCAGAATATCAAGATTACGCTGATTGGCATCTTGCAGGACTATGGACGAAGTATCAAGCTTCGCGCCTGCCGGATCCACGTCGCCAAGCGTAACCGTGACCTCATAGGTTTTTGTGGTCAGGCCATCCTCGGCCAGCACTGTAAACGGCTGGGCTACGTTCTCGACAAATGTAACAGGGAGCGTCGGAGCTGCCAAGGTTGCACCTGCCGATAACGTGAAGTCGGGCGTTATATTCTGGAGGGACATTCCCTTCGGTAAGGTAACGGTGATTGTATTTTTACCATCCTTTGTCTCGATTTTTCCGTTTTGGCCCTCAATGGAAAACGACAAGATATCTGCGTCGGTCGAGAGAACCGTAGAAAAATCGTAACGATGATAGTAGAGGTGGTACGGATACCCTGCTCCATCCTTATTCAAGAATCCAAGATACCATTGCAGCGCATAGCAAGATTGGTACGTCGCCATTGTATTAGTGGTACCATCCTGTGTGTGCTTGAATCCGTCTAATGTCGCAAACAAGTCCATCCATTGCGTCAACACGGTAGTTGTTCCATTACCGAATCTCGGATCGCTGTACGGATCAATGCCGCAGGATGCCAAGGCGCAAATGACCTGCGCCGTTGTCTCACTGTTGACCTGAGCGCCATACACGAATGTGTAGTCCTCTCGCATATACTTGACAATCGCTGCGACACCATCATCTAATTTCGCACGAACACGCTCACCATACACGGGATCATCCTGATAAGGTGCGAACGCATACATGACCATGCCAACCTCATCCATTCCGTACATTCCCGGTGGATCAAACGTGCATTGGAGAAGTGTATCCAGCAAAGACTCTCTTGTACGTGTAGCATTCGCAGGGACGGAGTAAGTGCCCATATCTAATGCGCATAAGCCGAATGAGACACCAAAAATCGTTCCGCTTTTCGTTTCAAGCAGATTCGCAACCAGGTTGTCGATCTGATTTCCAACCTTATCTATAAACGGTGTGCCATCATTATACTGTGCAAGATTTGAACAGTCGTAGCCTCTTGAGGTCAAGAGCATGATCAGCCGTGCAACGTCTGTCATAGTACCATTGGGGCCTACATTCAGATCCCTGATCTCCTTGGCAATATCGAAACCGTTGTTTGTGTTCGGCCCGTCGCTTTGCCGCTTATTTTCATAGATGCCAAGCTGCATCCATTCCCAATCATCACTGGCGCTGTTCCGATATTTATTAATGATGGTATTCAGCAAGCTTTCATACTCGCTTTTATCCGGATTTTCCTGCCGCTGCGTGGATACTGTAACAGTGACGGTATATCTCTTGGTTGCCCCGTTTTGCGCGGTAACAGTATAGACAACCGGCTCAGTAAAATCCTGCAAAACGCCACTGGCAGGCTCTACCGTGGCAAACTCAGGAAGCGTAATGGATGGTGCAAATCGCTTGGATGAACCGGCTGGCAACTCCAGCGTGACCGTCCCGGCGTCGTGGTCGATTTTACCCCGCAGCGTGCCGAAATCGAAAGCCTCCAACTTATTTTCAGAAGAGGCAGGGAGCATCTTCACGACAACCGAGTAGTCCTGATAAGACGTTCCATTCTCCGCTGTTACCTGATACTTAATAGGGGTGGTATCAGAATGCTCAAAATCTTCCGTTCCCAATACAGTGACCGTTGCATCATAAGACGCAGTATAACTGCTTTTGAGATTACTCCATGTATCCGCGTAGGGGATGGTCACAGTGATCGTATTATCAGTTCCCCATTGGATCGTTTCACCTGTTACACCTACAGAATAGCTGAATAGTTTGCATTCTGATGAATTGCCCTGCGTTATATTCAGCGTATAATCCTTAGTGTAATAGAGTCCATCCGCATCGGCGCCTGTCTGTGCATACGATGTCAGATCTTCAATCAGCCGCAGCGTCTTTGCCGCCGCAAAATCGATCTTGCCATCTGCATCAGGGGCCACGAGTTGTCCGTTCTCATCCAAAAATTTATAGGATGTACCGGAATTCGTGATCTGCGGAACTTGACTCCATGACCAGTTCTTGGCTAAATGCAGGGAAATGACTTTGTTCTCTTCATCAATATCAGCAATGCGATCCTTTATTTGAAATGCTGTGACCGCATAATTCGGAGCACCGGAGTAGAGCTTCACGACATAGCTGCTGACTACGCGACCACCTTTTTCGGTATCATAAACGGTATTCGTGGCGGGATCTTTTGCGTAAACATCCAGCGTAATCGTGGTATTTGCCGCCCATGTGCCACTGGTAACCGCAGAATATGGCGCCGTTACCACCATGTTAACTGATCCGTTAGCCTTTTTCCAGTTGGTACCCTCCGGCAAATATAGTGCATATTCTGTATCTGATACAGCAACGGCTTCACTGCCCATGACTTGCAGGCTGGATAGTTCCGGCTTTTCAATAGGCTGCCGGCAGTAATCCATATAATAGGGAAGTATATCAGTAAAAAACGCCGCCGCCTGGTCCGGCGCCAGCGCACTACGTTCGGAAAAATACTGTCTGACTGTACTTAGTTCAGGTGGGTCTGATACATAACCGTCGCTCCACCCAAGGCCCAATACTGTACCACTATAGTTTTTACATATTTTTTGTAAGCACCGGAAATTCTGTGGGTGATATCCGCCAACAACCGCTTTTGTACTTGTAGAAAGCACATCATATAGTGCTTGCACCTTGTTTTGTGACTCTAAATAATAAATGGATGCTTCTGTATAATCGGCCCCCGTATAGTCACGTGTTTCGGGCGTTGCGATAATGAACAGGTCGCATTGTCTTCCGTTATTTGCTGTCCATTTCACCTGAACAGGCTTATAGTAATTAGCCTTTGCAAGCTTAACGGTAGGCGCATTGCCATTGCGCTCCGTTAAGGTCAACGTCAACGCATAGTCGTCTCGCGTTGCGTTTTTCGTATCTAAACCGGGGATCACGACAATATAAAAAATGTTACGGCGATCCAGCAAATCTTTACTGTCATTCAGAATCTGCAATTCCTGTACTTCGGGGTATTCATCTGCAGAGATTGAAATATGTGTATATGGATTGCTCGGAAATCCTGTTGCGTTTGATGCATCGTAATCCATCGGCCAGAATGTGTCCATCCCCGGCATCGCGACGGCTGTTGTTACTAATGATCCCAGAACCAGCGTTATCGTCAGTAATAGAATTGCTAACTTCTTTATTTTCTGTTGTGTCTGCATGTTCTTTGCCCCGCTTACGCACGTTATTAGAAGAGCGGTGGGCCCGGCCCGATATGAGCCGGGCCCACCGCTGGTATTCAGATAGAGATTACAGGCTTGGAGCATATCGCTCCTGCTGGGTCAAGAATTACATCATAGCGTGACCGTAGTCATAACCCAGGTCAACACTGTAGTACCAGGTCACAACATCACCGGGCATCAGCGGGAATGCGGTAGCACCGATCATGGGCAGCATTTCAACACCACCGCGAACGACCTTGTACATCCAACCGCCGGAATTAGGATAGTACTGTCCCCCGTAAGTCCAAGAGGTGGCACTATCGATTCCGAGGAAGCCAACATGAGTAACATAGGTTCCTGCGTCATCATAGGTAACCGTCAGTTGATTTCTATCGTAGCAGAGCTTGTCCAGAATGCCAGAAGCCGTGCAGCCATCATTCAGGCTGGTATAAGCGGCAGTCTTGGATGCCTCAGTAGTGAAGTACATATTCATAACTTCAAGGCACTCGTTCATATAATCGATCTGCTCCTGAGTCACGGTATCAAGATACGGACAATGAGTCATACCAGGATAGGTATAGGTGGTGGGACCGGTCAGGGTGCCGAAGTAAATGGCGCGGGAGTAGTCAATGTTCACCGTTGCGTTCAGCGTGCCGGGAACGTAGGCGGCAATATAGTGCATCGAACTCTTGTTTGTGTCGTAAAGTACCTCGACTTCCAGCACCTGATTTGCCAGATTGAAGGTGCCAGTATACGTAGAGCCCGTGGTTACAACACTTTCGCCGTTGATCTTGATGCCGGTTCCATTGAACTCCAGAGTAAGAGCCATGCTGCTGGATACACTGCTATCGACCAGCAGATGAGAATAGGCCACAATATTCTTCTCGTCGCGCTTGTCATAGTAGTTAATAGAGGTCTTCTCGAATGTGGTTGTACCACAAGTGACATTCATGTCACCAGCCGTGGCGGGGGTCGTCGCGAAGGCGGTCACGCTGAGGCTGAGAGCCATCACCAGCGCGAGAAACAGTGCGGAAATACGCTTCAAATTATTGCGCATGTTTTCTCCTCCATTTTGTTCTGTTATTCGGAGTGTTCTCATTTTTCCGGTTACCCACACTCCACAAAAGGTAACCGTCCGCAGGTTGGCAATTCGTATGCCGATTTTTAATGCGTCATTGGCAACGCCCTCCTCTCTATCCGAATCCCTTTTTATCTGTAAGCTGTCTGGAATATCAATCCAAACAACTTACAGAAGAAACAACTGTCTTTTCGTATCCATCAAAGGTCACGGTAATGTCATGTGTTACTCCATTCGCGTAGTCCAAGTAAACCATTGCGGGAGATTCATCCGAGAAGAAATAACCGTCAATTTTGAGAGAATCACCATTAAATTCAATCACGACTGGAAGCGCACTAATTTCTCGTGCTTCTGGTAAATCCAGCGTCGCAGAGTAGCTATTTGTCACAACACCGCTTTCCTTATCCGTGATTTGTAGCTGCTCGATTTCAAATGACAAGTCCCTGTACTGCATGCAAATCGCTCCAGGCTGTGATAAATCGGCATCCAGAATCACGCGCTGTTCTTCATATTTATCATTCTTTCCGCAGCCCGCCAGACACGGCAGGATGCAGAGTACGGCCAGCACTACGCAGCATATCTTCTTCATATCGTTACCTCACTCAGAGCGGATGGCCTCGTTGGGGCTGATGAGCGTTGCCTTTCGTGCGGGGATCCAAGCGGCGGCAATGGCCACGCAGCCGGAAAACACCACGCCGCAGACCGCCAGCCACCAGGGCAGCACGCACCGCAGCTCACGGGACGCGAAGATCACCGGTATCAGCCACTTGGCGATAAAGCTCAGCACCAAGCCCGCCGCGCCGCCTATCACGCCTACGATCAGTGCCTCCGAGAGAAACATCTTGAAGATGTCGCTGCGAACGGTGCCCAGCACCTTCAGCACGCCGATCTCCCGCGTCCGTTCCGTAATGGACATCATCATGGTGTTTGCCACGCAGATGGCGGAGATCAGCACAGCGATACCGCCCAGCGCGCCCA
>OMBR01000333.1_pt1 | contig 26715 bp, 22 predicted proteins | sample 1674041 | NCBI WGS metagenome assembly OMBR01 (sample SAMEA103958138, study PRJEB25191) | human gut metagenome | biome: human-associated habitat [ENVO:00009003]; feature: intestine environment [ENVO:2100002]; material: feces | place: Germany | collected 2013/2015
GTCATTTTGAGCTATAGTATATATAAATATTTATTTATATATATACTATAGGGGAATTTTCTCCCCCGAAAATGAAAATGACCCTTAATGACCTTGACCCTTAATGACACCCTAGATGAACTTGTGAGTTTTACCTGATATAGGTTGTGTGTATTCCTAAATGTATTGGTTATTAGTGTATTATGTGCGTTTTATTATATTTCTACTCTAACGTTCTGTGTATAATAATTATCTACATATTAAGTCACTTAAGTTAGCTTTTATACTGTTCAATTCTGCATTTTTATCCTTGTTTTATTTTGCTTTTGTTAAAAATATATCATCTCAGAGGCTGTTTTTATGTCCGAGGAGGGGCATTTTTCACCCTTAGTAGAGGGGGGAAAACACCTTTCTACCCCTCATATTTTGCGTTTTTCATTCGAAAAATCACTAAAAAGCACTGATTTTTACCTCATTTGGTTTCTGTTTTGTGTAGGTAAGGATAATTTACATTACTCAGTCTGATTGCGCTTCTTGCTCCGTTTCTTTAAGCGGATTAAATATCCCTAATAGTTCGATCTGTACGGTTGAAATTACCCAATACGCCCTGAAAGGGCAGAAGCTCATAGCCCAGGGCATCGCCCTGGGTAATTATGAACGCAAACCCATCGCCCTGTAAGGGCAAAAGCTTTAAAGAACCAAGCAATAAACAAAGCTTTTGCCCTTACAGGGCGTCTTATTGATTGCTATTATACCCAGGGCGATGCCCTGGGCTAAGAGCTTTTGGGCTTTCAGCCCGTCTTATACCACATGTGAATGTTCTGTTTTCTTAACAAAAGTATTCTGAATTGCCCCTAATGAACTCAATCTTAAAATCACGATTTTTCCCTATGTTCCATCACTTATTTCCAATTTTTACATGAATATGGAGCATTTTTAAACAAAAAAGACCTTGATTGCAGAACGCAACCAAGGTCTTCGGAGATGATATATTTAACCTATTGAAATCTCGCTAGATTAGATTTGCTCGCTCCAGTCCTCCTGGCTCTTACGAACGTAAGTCTGGTAACGGAGCTTAGCCATCTTCTCTGCCTGAGAGAAGAGCTCATCAGCCTCCTTAGGGAATGCCTTCTGTACAGAGAGGTAACGAACCTCACCGAGCAGGAAGTCGCGGAAGTTCTCCCAGTTAGGAGCCTTAGAGTCGAGTGTGAATGGGTTCTTACCCTCTTCAGCCAACAGTGGGTTGTAACGCCACAAGTGCCAGTAACCGCACTCAACAGCCAACTCTTCCTCGTGCTGTGAACGACCCATACCGCCCTTACGCTTCAAACCGTGGTTGATACATGGTGCGTAAGCGATGATGAGTGATGGACCTGGATAAGCCTCAGCCTCGCGGATAGCCTTCAATGTCTGAGCATTGTCAGCACCCATAGCTACCTGAGCTACGTAGATGTAACCGTATGTAGTCTGCATCAAACCGAGATCCTTCTTACGGATACGCTTACCCTGAGCAGCGAACTGTGCGATAGCACCGAGTGGAGTAGACTTAGAAGACTGACCACCAGTGTTAGAGTAAACCTCAGTATCGAGTACCAGGATGTTAACATCCTCACCAGAAGCCAATACGTGGTCGAGACCACCGTAACCGATATCATAAGAAGCACCGTCACCACCGATGATCCACTGTGAACGCTTAACGAGGTAGTGATCCAAAGTCTTGAGCTCCTTGCAGATAGGGCAACCCTTCTCAGCGCCGGCAGCGATAAGAGGCTTCAACTCTGCAGCAGCCTCCTTAGAACCCTCAGAATCGTTCATGTTAGCCATCCACTTGTCAGCAGCAGCTACGAACTCAGCAGGAACATGCTCCTGAGCCTTAGCCTCCTCGAGCAAGTGAGCGATGCGCTCCTTCATCTTCTTGTTACCCATTACCATACCGAGACCGAACTCGCAGAAGTCCTCGAACAATGAGTTGTCGAATGCAGGACCCTGACCCTTAGCGTTCTTTGTATATGGAGTAGATGGGATAGAAGCTGAGTAGATAGAAGAACAACCAGTAGCGTTAGCAATCATCTGACGGTCACCGAAGAGCTGAGAAATCAACTTAACGTATGGAGTCTCACCACAACCAGAGCAAGCACCAGAGAACTCGAACAATGGCTGAGCGAACTGAGAGTTCTTAGGGCTCTGCTTGATGTCTACGAGATCCTGCTTAGAAGCTACCTTGTGTACGAGGTACTCCCAGTTAGCTGCTTCCTTGACCATATCCTCTGCGTCTACGTTGAATGGAACCATTGTCAACGCCTTCTCACCCTTCTTACCTGGGCAGACGTCAGCACAGTTACCACAACCAAGACAGTCGAGTACTGAAATCTCGATGCGGAAGTGCATTCCAGCCAAAGCCTTAGGTGCCTTAACATCCTGAGTCTTGAGACCCTCGATGCCTGCGAGCTCCTCGTCGGTCAATACGAATGGACGGATAGCTGCGTGAGGACAAACGAATGAACACTTGTTACACTGGATACAGTTCTCTACGTTCCATACTGGTACGAACGCCTCAACACCACGCTTTTCGAATGCTGCAGTACCGTTCTGCCATGTACCGTCAACTGTGTTGTGCTTAACGAAGTCAGAAACCTTCAAGAGGTCACCTGCCTGGCCGTTGATAGGACGAACGAGCTCCTTAACGAATGCTGGAGCGTTATCCTCCTTAGCCTCATCGTCAGCGAGGTTAGCCCAAGCTGGATCTACTGCCAACTGCTTGTACTCACCACCACGGTCTACAGCGCCGAAGTTCTTGTCAACAACGTCCTGACCCTTCTTAGAGTAAGACTTAACGATGAATGCCTTCATCTGCTCTACAGCGAGATCCAAAGGAATAACCTCTGTGATACGGAAGAATGCAGACTGGAGGATGGTGTTGGTACGGTTACCGAGACCAATCTCCTGAGCAATCTTAGTTGCGTTGATATAGTAAACAGTGATGTTGTTCTGAGCGAAGTAACGCTTTACCTTGTTAGGGATGAAGTTAACCAACTCCTCACCATCGAAGATAGTGTTCAACAGGAAGAAACCGTTCTTACGCAAACCACGAGTTACATCGTACATGTGGAGGTAAGCCTGTACGTGGCAAGCTACGAAGTTAGGAGTATTTACCTGATAAGCACTGTGGATAGGGCTGTCGCCGAAACGCAAGTGAGAGCAGGTGAAACCACCAGACTTCTTAGAGTCGTAAGAGAAGTATGCCTGGCAATACTTGTTGGTATTGTTACCGATAATCTGAACTGAGTTCTTGTTAGCACCAACAGTACCGTCAGCACCCAAACCGTAGAACTTAGCCTCGAACAAGTCGTCGCCACCCATTGGGATTTCCTCCTCTTCTGGGAGAGAAGTGAATGTAACGTCATCAACGATACCTACAGTGAAGTGGTTCTTTGGCTGTGGCAACTCAAGGTTCTTGAATACAGCAACAATCTTAGCTGGAGTTGTATCTGAAGAACCGAGACCATAACGACCGCCAACGATCAATGGCTTGCGCTCGTCATCGTAGAGAGCTGACTTAACGTCGAGGTACAATGGCTCACCCTCTGCACCTGGCTCCTTAGTACGGTCGAGAACAGCGATACGCTTAACGGTAGCTGGGATAGTCTTCTTCAGGAAGTCAACAGAGAATGGACGGAAGAGGTGAACTGCAACCATACCAACCTTCTTGCCCTGCTTGTTCAAGTAGTCGATAGCCTCGCGAGCTGGCTCTGTAGCAGAACCCATCAGGATGATGATGTTCTCAGCATCCTCAGCACCATAGTAGTTGAAGAGGTGATACTCACGACCAGTGATCTTAGTCATCTCCTGGCAGTACTTCTCTACAACCTCAGGAATTGCATCGTAGTAAGTGTTGCAAGCCTCACGGTGAGTAAAGAATGTCTCTGGGTTCTCAGCGGTACCGCGAGTAACAGGACGCTCAGGAGTCAAAGCACGGTTACGGAAGTCCTCGATGAACTCTTCCTTAACCAATGGACGGATATCTTCCATATCCATCTCCTCGATCTTGTGGTACTCGTGAGAAGTACGGAAACCGTCGAAGAAGTTAACGAAAGGAACCTTTGTCTCCAATGTAGCCAAGTGAGGAACTGCAGAGAGGTCCATAACCTCCTGAACAGAACCTGAGCAGAACATAGCGAAACCTGTCTGGCGGCAAGCCATTACGTCCTGGTGGTCACCGAAGATACAAAGTGAGTGAGAAGCCAATGTACGAGCTGATACGTTGAACACGCAAGGGAGCAACTCACCAGCAATCTTGTACATGTTAGGAATCATCAGCAACAAACCCTGAGAAGCAGTGTAAGTTGAAGTCAAGGCACCAGCCTGGAGAGAACCGTGAACTGCACCGGCAGCACCAGCCTCTGATTCCATTTCCTGGATAGAAACTCGCTGACCGAAAAGGTTCTTACGACCTTTGGCAGCCCATTCATCTACATGCTCCGCCATTGGTGATGATGGAGTAATAGGGTAGATCGCAGCAACCTCAGTAAACATGTAGCTTACATGTGCGGCAGCTGTGTTACCATCACAAGTGATAAATTTTTTCTCTTTAGCCATTTTACTTTTAGATAAAATATTAAAAATGTTTTGTATTTAATTCATTCTTATTCTAATCTTTAGTGTTGAATGTTGAGTGTTGAGTTAGGCTTGCGCCCTTATGTGTCTTCATGCTGCTGCCGTTAGGCAATTCAACATTCAACACTCCACATTCAACATTCCCTAATATAGGAAACCCAGAAGCCATAACGGAATTCTGTTATCCTTGCCTACCTCGGTATTGTATCGGGCGTAGATGATGTCGGGATTGTTGCGCACCTTGTTTGGAGATTGCGCATCGCAGATTCTGAACTTCTTCTCACCATCTACAATGAAGTAGTGGTCCTTGCCGGTCTGGCTTACCTTGTGGTCTTTCCAGACCGAGTTGACGAAGAATGTTTCCATCACCTCCTGCTTGTCTATCTTGATAGGATAGATGGCGTACATCAGGTTGGAGTTGTGCATCATCACCTTGGATGGTTTCTTGGGGAACTCCTGCCCAGTAGGGTAAATCATGTTGATGAGTCGCGCATCAGCAAGATACTTGATGTAGTTCATTACCGTAGCTCTGCTGGTGTTGATCTCTTCGGCAAGCTGGCTCACGTTGGGAGCCTTGGCACCTTCTACAGCTAGCTGATAGAAGAGCCGCTTGATCTTGGTGAGATATTTCAGTTCGATTTGCTTGATGAGGAGGATGTCTACCTCGGTCATCATGTTCATTGTCTTTAGTAGATTCTCTGTGAAGTTGCGGTTCTCCAGGAAGAATGGATAGAATCCATGATGCAAGTAGTCCTGGAAGTATTTTATCGGGCTCACCTTAGGCAGTATCTGCTTGATGATGTGCTCGTGATTGCGCAAGATTTCATCGAGTGTATATGGCTTGAAACTGTTGCCAGTCTGCAGGTTGATAAACTCTCTGAAAGAGAAGCCTCGCAAATTATAGCTTTTCACGATTCCATTGAGCTCAGGATTCTCTTCCTTCAGTCTCATCACGCTGGAACCTGTGAACACGATTCTTAACTCTGGATAGAGGTCGTAGCATTTGCGCAGTTCCTTGCTCCAGTCCGACTGCTTGAAGACCTGGTCGATGAGAAGGGTTCTGCCGCCGTGGCGAACAAAGTCACCTGCAAAATCTGCGATTCCTCTGCTTTGAAAATAGAAATTGTTCATATTCACATACAGACACTTGCGGTCAGTAGGGCCAAAGTGCTCCTTGGCATATTGAAGGAGGAATGTAGACTTTCCTACACCGCGTGTTCCCTTTATGCCAATCAAACGGTCGCTCCAGTCGATTTCGTCCATCAGAGTGCGTCTTACTGGTGCGTCCGTATGCTCTACGAGGTATGTATGTGTTCTGAAGAATGCTTCTTCCATGAGTTTATATCGTTTCTAATTGTTTTTACGATGCAAAGGTAATTAAATATTTCTAATTTGCAAACTCTAGATAGCAAAAAGTAACTTTTTTTTCATTATTTAGCACTTGTCTAAGTAAAAATGGGGATTTTCTTCCCTATTTTGCGCTTTTCTTTATATCTTTGCACCATGAAGTTACATATTTTCAATCCAGAACATGATTTGGCTTTGGCTGCAAATCTGAAACAGTTCACCGCGCCTCATGCGGGTAGACAACTTAGAAGTGATCTTGCTTTCATTCCGGCTCTTTGGGCGGAAGAGGGCGACCTCGTACTTGTGGATGATATTGATTTTGCGAAGAACAGGGTACGCCATTTTGGGGCAGAACTGAACAGCAAGGTTGAGTTCATCACCAAGCCTCAGCTGAAGCATCTGCTCAAGACGGAATTTCTGGACAGTGTTCATCCCTGGGGATGGAACCTGTCGCTGAAAGGTGAGTTGGAGCGTTTGGGAATGCCGGAGATGATGTTGCCGACTGATGCTGTATTAAATAAGGTACGCGAGGTGAGCAGCAGGCAATGGGCTGCCCTTCATCTGCAGCGTGGCGTGGAATATGTTACTGAGACGGCTCGCGTCAAAGAGCTCATTCTCCAGCACGGCAAAGCTGTTGTCAAGGCTCCCTGGAGCAGTAGCGGGAGGGGAGTGAAATATGTGAGTGCTGAGGACTTCAGGACTGCCGGAGATTATCCTACCTTCGAAAGATGGGTGGCAAACATGATTTATCATCAGGGCGGCGTAACCGTAGAGCCCCTATATAATAAGGTGAGAGATTTCGCCATGGAGTTTGAAATGAAAGATGGCAAGGCGCTCTATCGAGGTCTTTCGCTATTCGATACGATCAAGAATGCCTATTCGGGCAATGTGCTCTGCTCTGAAGATGATAAGGTGGAAATGATGAAACCGCTCATTAGCGAGGCTCAGCTTGCCGGAATCAGACAGCGCATCATCGAGGTAATGGAGCCGGCGCTGAAGGGAATTTACAGTGGTCCGTTTGGAGTAGACATGATGATCTGCACGAAAGGGGAGAAGGATGAATTCTGCGAGGCTGTGCTGAATCTGGAAGGTGAGGACGTAAACAGAACCGGACTGGGCGTGGTTCCTTGCATCGAAATCAATCTGCGCAGAACGATGGGTCATGTGGCAATCGATCTATACGAACATCTTGTGGCTCATTCGAGCGATGAGATGAAGACCAACAGGACGAACATCATGCGCGTGGAATATGATGGAAACAGATATCATCTCAGAATAAAGCCTGGCAGACCTTCGGAAGAGGCACCGCTGCATTGATTTTTTGTAAAGAACATAGATATTTTTGTTAAGAAATAGTAAAATCGGCTTTTCCCATGCAAGGATTAGCCGATTTTTCATTTTATCTTCAGAACTCAGGATTCGATTCCGATTCGGGACAGCCTTTTAAAGAGAAACAGTCCCTTTCGGGTTCAGGCGCGTTGAGTCATTAAAATGAACCAATAAATTAGAGAAATATGAATAAGAAAGTATTTAGTGCAGCTATTTTAGCTTCAGCCGCAATGGCAATGACTTCTTGCAGCTCAAGCAAGAATGCACAGAATGAGAACGCAACAAAGGCTGAGAAAATAACGGAGGCAGAGGCTGCCCGTCCGTCGGCAGATGAGGAAATGGACGAGAGTTATCTTATCCTCTCAGAGGCTCAGCAGAACATCGTGAAGAAGAATAATGATTTCGCTTTCAGACTTTATCAGCAGATCAGCGGCATGGATTCTGAGGTGGTTTCGCCAATGAGCATCGCCTATCTGATGGGAATGCTTGCAAATGGTGCCGACGGCAAGACTCAGCAGGAGATTCTGAAGGCAATCGGTTGCGAGGGCGTGAGCGTGAAGGAACTCAACGACTGTTATAAGGCGCTGATGCTTTCGGCTGGCAAGCTCGACAAGCAGACAACCGTTAATATTGCCAACTTTATCGCCATCAACAAGAATTTCACATTGAACAGCGATTTCGCTCACACCGTAGCCGATTCATATCAGGCTGGCGTTGAGAGCATGGACTTTACCAATTCTAAATCTGCCACTCGCATTAATGACTGGTGCAAGAAGCAGACTAAAGGAATGATTCCTAGCATCATCGACCAGGTAGACCCTGCAGCTGTTTCTTACCTCCTGAATGCTATTTATTTTAATGGAACCTGGCAGGAGAAGTTTGATGCGAAGAATACCCGCCTCGAGAACTTCAGCGGTTACACCCGCGATATTAAGAAGGTGAACATGATGCACCAGAACAAGAAGTTTGCCTATACTGAAAATGATATGTTGCAGGCTGTAGAGCTGCCATACGGAAATGGAAGTTATCAGATGACCGTTCTTCTTCCTAAGGCTGGCAAGAGCATCAGCGAGGTGATGAAGGAGATGGATGCTGATAAACTTCAGAAGTTGAGTAATGATATGGACCGTTGTCAGGTAGATTTGAAATTCCCAAAGTTTACCACAGAGATGGATTTGTCGCTCAACCAGATTATCAGTAAATTGGGAGCTCCAAGCATCTTCCAGCCAGGCACGGCAGATTTCAGCCGTTTTGCCAATGGCAGCTTCTACGTATCGAAGATGTTGCAGAAGGCAAAGATTGAGGTAAGCGAGCGTGGAACCAAGGCTGCTGCCGTAACAGCTGCTGTGATGCTGACCTCACTGGGTCCTCACGAGATGAAGCGTGTAGAGTTTCATGCCAACCGTCCATTCGTTTATTTCATTACAGAACGTAACAGTGGCGCCATTCTCTTCATGGGTCAGTTCCTGGGAGAATAATAACAGAGAATTTGCAGGTTCTTAAAACTAGAAAAGCGAAAGCCAAGTCCGTAATCCGGAATCTGGCTTTCGCTTTTTATTTCCCTTAATTCACTTGTTTACTCCTGAAACTTTTCAATGAACTCATCCTCAGTAATGATTGGAATATTGAGTTCATGGGCTTTCTTATTTTTCGAACTCTGCGAATCTGCATCGTTGTTAATCAGGAAGTTAGTGCTCTTGCTCACACTTCCCGTAACCTTGCCGCCCTGGCTTTCAATATAAGCCTTCAGCTCGTTGCGGTTCTTGTAATGATGCACATCTCCCGTTACGACGAAAGTCAGTCCCTGGCATTTGTTGCCCGTTTCTACTGGCTCCTGCTCCTCGATAATCAGCTCGGACAGCAGATGCTGCACATGCTGGAAATGAACATCATCTTTGAACCAGGCGATAAACTTGGCACTCTTTTCAGGTCCAATACCATCAATGCTTGCAAACTCATCATCGAACATGCTCAGGCGAGCCGTTTCTATCAGTTCCTTCACCTTGTAACGGCTGAGCAGTTTTTTAGCCACATCGCCGCCGCAGAGCGGAATATTCAAGGCGTAGAGCAGATGACGGCCATCAGTATGGCGGCTCTTCTCAACACTCTCCAGAAGATTGCTTACGCTCTTCTTGCCAAATCCTTCGAAACAGGAAATCTCGAACGCATAATTCTTCAGTTTGTAGAAATCAGCATATTCCCTGATAAAACCATGATTGATGAATTTCCAGACAGTCTGTTCTGAGATTCCGTCAATATTGATTCCTTCCTTGCTGACGAAGCGGGCAAATTTCTTAAGTTGTTTGGCTGGGCAGGCTGCATTGGTACAATGGAGAGTCTTGGTGCCGCTCTCACTCTCGCGCACTACGGCTGGCGCATGGCAAACCGGACATTCGGCGGGAATGACAAAACTACCCACAACCTCTGTAATATTGATTACCTTCGGGATAATCTTATTGGCCTTGATGACCTGCAGTCTGGTTCCCTTGTCGCCAATGCCCAGACGCTCGCATTCGCTTACATTGCAGAGCGAGGCACGCTGCACGGTAGTTCCTTCAAGTTCTACCGGTTTGAAAACAGCTACAGGCGTGATGGTGCTGGCTGCGCACGACCATTCGATGTGGTCGAGTTCTGTCTCTGCATGTTCATCTTGCCATTTAAAGGCAAATCCTGCCCTCGTAGCGTGGTGGCCTGTAACCGACCCCGTAGCTGCATAAGCCGTATCATCGTAGCAAACCACCAGTCCGTCTACCGGGAAAGGATTTTTCTTGCTTGTCACCTTCTCCGTAAACTTGTCTATTTCCAGCTGGATATTTTCTGTGGTAGGGTGGTCAATACGCTCACGTTCTACTGGATTCATTCCCAGGTCTTTCAGCATCTGCATGCGTTCGCCCCATGAAGTAAGTTCCCGCTCAGTATAAACCAGGGTGAACGGAATCCATTGGATGTGGCGCTGCTTCACCTCTTCAATATCCTTCAGCGTGAGTGAGCCTGAAGCGAGGTTTCGTGGATTGGCGTAATCGCCTTCGCTTTCGATGATGAACTGTTCAAAATCAGCATACGAAATGACAGCTTCTCCTCTTACTACAAGATGTCCTTTCTCTGAAATGGTAGCAGGAATGCCTGAAATGGCTGGAGCCAAGTGGGTAATGTTGGTGCCGATGTGTCCATTACCGCGGGTAACGATTTTGGTGAGTTTTCCGCCGTCATAGGTTACTACGAGGGTCAGTCCATCCAGTTTCCATGAAATCCAGATAGGGCGGTCTTCTGCCCATTTTACAAGATCACTTACCTGTTTGGTCTTTGCCAGAGAGAGGGCGGCAAATTCATGCTCCTCTTTCTTTCCTACGATAGAATCTTCTGACACGCGGTTAGTAGGGGAGTCAGGCAGAATTTCGCCTGTTTCCTCTTCCAATCTCTTGAGCTGGTCGAAAAGGGCGTCCCACTCATAGTCGGTCATGAGTTCGCCTTTTCCGTTATAATAACTATCCGAAGCTTGGTTGAGTCTTTCAACCAAGCTCTTCATCTGCAATAGTTTCTCTTCCATAATGAATGTTTGAGGATGTTAATCAAATGTTGTGTTTTTCGATGGCCAGAAATTATTCTGCAGGTTCCATGGCTATGGAGAGTTTTTCAAAGGCGAAACGCTGACCTCTGTTTCCTCCATAGTTTACACGTCCGCAGATGCAGAAACCCATCGAAGACAGAAGGTTAATCATCGGCGTATTGTCAAAGTTGGTGTCAACCTTGATGCTAGGTATTTTTTCTACCTCGCACATGCTGTTCACCTTACTGATGAAAATACGCGCCAAACCTTCACGCTGGAAACTAGGCAACGTGGCAAAGCGATGTATTACATAATAATCGCCATCAGTAATCCAGTTGCCTACTAATTTCTTATATTTGGGTTCACCATTCAATATGACTGCTCCATAGACAACCACCTCTTCGTTTACTGTCAGAACGAAGGCGTTGCCATTTTCTATGTCTTTTCTGATGTCTTTTTCTGATGGATATTCCTCAGTCCATTGGTGACGTCCCGATTCTATCATACTTTGGCGAGCCTGGTCGATGACTTTCCAGCAAGCAGCAAAGTCCTTTATATACGCCGGTCTGAAGTTTGTCTTCATATTAATTACGCTTTTATTATTCGGGTGCAAAATTAACAAAAAAAAACGAATTAAACTAAAAAACGGAGGAAAAACTTCACTTTTTTGTTCGTTTTCCTCCGTTTTTCTTGTTCTCTGCTCATTTTGAGCTATTTTTCCTTTGCTTTTTGCCAGGAAGCCGGGTGAATATGATTCTACGCCAAGCACTTGTCGAGCTCAGCAATGATAGCATCTTTCTGTTCCTTGATATGCTGACCGATGAATACGATTTTTATCATGCGGTCGCCCAATTCCTGATCCCATTCCTTCTGCAGTTGTGGGTTATTCATCAAGACCTGGTCGAGTTCGTCTTTCGGCATGGTAGCCAACCATTGGCCAGCCTGCTTTACAGTCTTCTGCTTGCCAGCCTGTTCGAACACGTAGCACATGTCGCGCTCATCATCGAAATAGCAGATTCCCTTGGCGCGAACCACGTCTCTAGGCCATTTTCTAGCTACGAAATCATCGAAGAGACCCAGGTCGAAAGGCTTGCGACGATAGTAAACGAAGGTGCCGATTCCGTATTCCTCAACTTCTCCGCCTTCATGATCATGGTCATGGTCGTGATGATGGTGATGATGATGATGTTCATGATCGTGGTCATGGTCATCGTGGTCATGATGATGATGCTCATGTTCGTCTTCCTCGTCATGATGGTGATGATGTTCATGTGGTTCTTCTTCATCATCTTCTTCATGCTCTTCGTTTCTTTCTGATTCAATTTCCTGAATCCAACCGGCTGAAGTGGATACGGTTTCCCAATCAAACTTCTTGGTGTTGACGATCAGATTCAAGTCAACGTCACCATAGTTGCATTCAAAGATTTCTGCCTTAGGCTGGATGGCGCGGATAATCTGCTTCAGGTGCTCCAGCTCCTTAGGCTCAACCTCTGCAGCCTTGTTCAGAAGAATGATGTTGCAGAACTCAATCTGCTGGATGACGAGCGAAGCCAAATCTTCCTCATCAATATTCTTCTTCATCAGGTCGCTGCCGTTGGAGAATTCATCCTTCATGCGCAAAGCATCTACTACGGTAACGATGCTGTCAAGGCGCAGAATGCCATTCTCGATGTACTGAGGACCGAGGGATGGGATAGAGCAGATGGTCTGTGCAATAGGAGCAGGCTCGCAGATTCCGGAAGCCTCGATGACAATGTAATCGAAACGCTTCATGTCTACAATTTCCTTGAGCTGTTCTACCAGGTCCATCTTCAATGTGCAGCAGATGCAACCATTCTGGAGAGAAACGAGCGAATCATCTTTCTGACCTACTACGCCACCTTTTTCTATCAGGGCTGCATCAATATTGACTTCACCAATATCGTTGACGATGACGGCAAACTTAATACCTTTTTCGTTAGCTAAAATCTTGTTGAGAAGGGTTGTCTTTCCACTACCCAGGTAGCCTGTCAAGAGCAATACAGGCACTTCCTTCTTTGCGTTCATATTAAAATATTTTAATGTTATACTTCTTAAATCCAGTCTGCTGATAATGCTGCTTTCTCGGGCAGCTGTCATCTGGCAGTCTGACGGTTTTGCGAAACTGCAAAGATTGTGCCACACCTTATTTTTTTGCCATCTTTTTTCGTACACCTCTTTTTTGTCAGTTATCTTGTGTTATTTTTAGGTTATATTTCATGTTTTTCTCATTTTTCTTTGGTGGTTTCAACTAGAAATAGTATATTTGCAGAGAAAATGTGTTTCAAACAGCACATAAACTTAATGAATAAACATATTTTATATACATAAGTAAGTTAAGATGAAAAAGTTTAAGGTTTTAGTTTTGACGGTTGTGGCAGTCCTTGCGCTGGCATCTTGCGGCACTACTCAGACTGTGCCTCTGACCGGTCGCACTCATCGCATCTCTGTATCCGATGAGCAGGTTCTCAGTCTGTCTAATCAGGAATACACAAAGTACATGGCTTCTGCCAAGAAGTCGACCAATGCAGCCAATACGGCGATGGTTCAGCGAGTAGGAAAAAGACTTGCCAATGCTGTTGAACTCTATTTGAAGCAGAATGGATTTGAAGCCGACGTGAAGAATTATTCATGGGAATTCAACCTGGTACAAGATAAGTCTGCCAATGCATTCTGTATGCCTGGCGGTAAAATCGTGGTTTATGAAGGACTTTTGCCTTACACTCAGAACGAAACCGGTTTGGCAATCGTTTTGGGTCACGAAATAGCTCATGCTGTGGCTAAACATAGTGCTGAGCAGCTCACCAAACAGCAGAATCAGCAAACCGGTACAAGTATCCTGGGAACTGTGTTGAACCAGACAGTAGGTAATGGTGTAGGAAATGTGGCAAGTGCAGTTGCCGGACAGTATTTCTCATTCCGCAATCTGAAGTATTCCCGTGATAATGAAACCGAGGCAGATTACATGGGGCTTATCTTCGCTGCCATGGCTGGTTACGATCCTCAGCAGGCCATTCCTTTCTGGAAGAGAATGTCACAGGGCTCTAGCAGCAATCAGAGTGATATTTTCAGTGATCACCCTTCAGACGCCAAGCGTATTGCTGCCTTGCAGAAGGAAATGCCTACTGCGCTGAAGTATTATAAGCCTCAGAAGACTTATAAGGTAGGTTCTACGAGCAAGACTTCTACAACCAAGAAGACCAGTAGAAAAAAGAAGACTACAACCCGCAGAAAATAAGGAATTTTCCGAATCTCTCGAATCTGAAGAAATGAATTCATCTTCTCTTCCGAATCTCTCGAATCTGAAGAATCAAATTAAAATAGTTAAGTATGGAGTATTTATCTCATAACCTTTGGCTGATATGGACATCGGTGATGTTCATCTGCCTCATCTTAGAGTTGTCTTCCGGCGATTTCTATGTTACTTGTTTTGCCATTGGTGCGCTTATCAGCATTCCTGTGGCATTAGTAGGAGCACCTTTCTGGGTGCAGGTAGTGGTTTGGGCTATCTGCTCTATGCTTAGCATCTGGTTGGTTCGTCCGCATCTGCTGAAATCGCTACACAAGGGTGGGGAAGACCGCCGCAGTAACGCCGATGCGCTGGCAGGACAGATAGGGGAAGTGACCGAGATGATTCCTGCCGGAGGATATGGTAGAGTGAAGCTGGATGGAGATGATTGGAAAGCGGAAGCTCCGCATCTTGCCGAACCGCTTGCTGTAGGCGATAAGGTTCGAATCTTAGGTCACGAATCTATCATCCTCAAGGTAGAAAAAGTTTAGGTAGGAAAAGTTTAGATTCAACATTATTCACTTAATCGTATAAACATCATGAACATAGGAATTTATGTGCTGGTGGCTCTAGTAGCACTTGCACTCGTAGTGGTTAAGAAAACCATCGTCATCATCCCTCAAAGTGAGACGAAAATCATAGAGCGTCTCGGACGATATTTTGCCACGCTCAAGCCGGGTATTAATGTCATCATTCCTTTCATTGACCATGCCAAGGATATTGTGGCGATGAGAAACGGAAGATACGTTTATACAAACTGCATCGACCTTCGTGAACAGGTCTACGATTTCGACCGTCAGAACGTAATCACTAAGGATAATATCCAGATGCAGATAAATGCGTTGCTCTATTTCCAGATTGTGGACCCATTCAAGAGTGTGTATGAAATCAACAATCTGCCAAATGCCATAGAGAAACTGACCCAAACCACCTTGCGTAATATCATAGGTGAGATGGAACTTGACCAGACTCTTACCTCCCGCGATACGATTAACACCAAACTGCGTGCAGTTTTGGATGATGCAACCAATAAGTGGGGAATCAAGGTAAACCGAGTAGAGTTGCAGGATATTACACCTCCTGAGAGTGTGCTCCAGGCGATGGAAAAGCAGATGCAGGCTGAACGCAACAAGCGTGCTACTATCCTGACTTCTGAAGGTGAGAAGGAAAAGCAGCGCCTGCTTTCAGAAGGTGAGAAGGCTGCCATCGTGAACAAGGCTGAGGCTGCCAAACAGCAGGCTATCCTGAATGCAGAAGGTGAGGCTACTGCCCGCATCCGTAAGGCTGAGGCCGAGGCTATTGCCATTCAGAAGATTACGGAAGCTGTAGGACAGAGTACGAATCCTGCCAACTATCTCCTGGCCCAGAAATACATCAGCATGATGCAGGAAGTAGCACAGGGTAAGGATAATAAGGTGGTTTATCTGCCATACGAGGCAACCAATCTCTTGGGTTCTATAGGAGGAATCAAAGACCTTTTCAAGGGATAAAGGACTCTGAGTCAATGGATAATGCCCTTTGGATCAAGAAATAAAGCACTCTGAATATCAGTAAACTGTAACTTCAGTAAATATATTAAACAGGATAAAAATGAAGAAAATCTGTATCGTTGCAGGCGCAAGACCTAACTTTATCAAGGTTGCGCCCGTAATTAGAGCAATTCGTAATGCTCAGGAAGCTGGTAACGAAATCAGCTATCAGTTGGTTTACACAGGAAAAGAGGATGACCCGACATTGGAATCTTCTCTTTTCGATGACTTAGGCATTCAGAAACCGGATGCTTATCTCGGCGTAGACTGTCCAAACATGAACGAACTTACCGGACAGGTGATGGGTCAGTTTGAGCGCTATCTGCAGCAGAATGCTACAGATGTTGTCATAGTGGTTGATGATCTGGCTTCAACCATGGCTGTGGCTATTGTTACCAAGAAGCAGGGTGTGCAGCTTGCTCATATTGCAGCAGGAACCCGCAGTTTTGACATTACCATGCCAAAGGAAATCAACCGTCTGGTGATTGATGGCTTGTCAGATATTCTCTTTACCGCAGGCATTTCAAACAACAGCATCGCCAACAAGGAAGGTGCAGAATTGTCTAAGGTTTACATGGTAGGAAATGTGCTTATCGACAACATCCGCTTCCTTCAGTCTAAAATGCAGCGTCCGGAAGTCATGGACGAGTTTCATCTGAAAGAAGGCGAATATATGGTTCTGACCTTGAACCGCAAGGCCATCGTCAATAACATTGATGAGATGAAATCGCTCATTTCTGTCATAGATGAAGAGGCGCGCCAGGCTGGAGTGAAGGTGATTGCTCCGCTTCGAGGCAAAGCATTGGGCTTCGTGCTCGCATTCAAGGCTTATCAGGAAGAGAGCAATCATCAGAGTGGAATCCAGGTGGTTCAGCCGCTCGATTATCTGTCGTTTGCTTATCTTACAGCTCACGCCAAAGGTGTGATTACCGATTCGGGTAATGTGGCTGAAGAAGCTACCTTCAATGGGGTTCCTTGCATTACGCTCAACAGCTATACTGAGCATATTGAAACTGTAAAGGTGGGTACAAACGAACTGGTTGCTGAAGATCCGGAATTATTGAAGCAATCTATGCAGAAACTTCTGAAGGGTGAATGGAAGAAAGCGGGCATTCCTGATAGATGGGATGGTCGCTCAGCAGAAAGAATAGTCCAGATTCTCGCTGAATAGAATCTAAACTCATAGGTATAATCTCATGGAGAGAGATGATGCTATGTAAACTGATTCTTTTCAGAAAAAACTTAGAGGTTCACTTCAATATGATTATATTGAAAAGTGAACCTCTTTTCTTTTATGTTTTATCTTTTTCTTAATCTTTTTCAGGCGCCTTTGGCACAGGATAGTCGTATTGCTTGAAATAGGACGGCGTCTTATTATCATACCATACTCCTTCTACGTTTAAGCCGATAGAGAAAGTCTTTTTGGAGTTGGTGTATCTTACGCCGGCTCCTAAAACGTTGGCGCCAGGTACTCCCATTCCGTAACCACCCGGCATGATTCCTCTGCCCATACCCCAAGGATACATTCCGTAGCCCCAAGGCAAATAGCCGTATGGACCATAGCCATAACCGCCATAACGGCCGTAGAGAGAATTGTAATTGTTGGCTACACTAAGCTGACCGTAAACGTAAGCCTCCCAATGCTCATTAAACTGGTAGCCCAGAATGCCGTAGACTCCACCGTCATGATAACTGTCTCCACCATAGTTTACGTTGTTGATATAAGTGCCCAGAGCCAACCAGAGTTTGTTGTCTTTGGTGAGTGGCGTTAGGTAGGTTGCATCGATGGCCTGAGTGAAACCGCCTCTGTGAGGCACATTCTTGCCGAATGTGGCAAAGGCAGAAAGATCTACCGAGAGATTCAATCCCTGGTGCAGCCCCCAGCCATAGCCCAACGGATAACTCAAGCCGTTGGTAAGGTTGGAGATGGGATTATTATAATAGGTGCTGTCTAGCGAAGCATCACCCATCAATCCGTTTTTGCCGAGAGTTTCTTTCTTATCTGATAGTCGGGCAGGAGTCATATATGCATTCTTCATCGGTTTTCCCTGATAAATCATAGGTTTTCCTGCCTGGTAAACCGTATCGCCAGGCAGCAACCATTCTTCGCGCGGACTGTCCGGACTGTGCAATGGTCCGAAGCTTACCTGTTGCTGTGCACTTGCTTCTGTAGTGAGGAAAGTGCAAAAAGCGATGATAATATATATTTTTTTCTTCATAATTGATTGCATTTTCTGTCTTCTGCTGCAAAGATATGAAGAATGTATGAAACAAAGGAACTTTTCCCGCATAAAAAATCAATTTTTTAGAATAAAATCATTATCTTTGCATCCGATAACATAAATAGATGTAAAAATTATACAAAAATATGAAGAAGATCATCAGATTATTGACACTCGCTCTTCTTACGGTGCCTGTTACGACATTCGCTCAGAGTGAAGGCAATCAGAACACATCAGAACCAGCCGGAAAAGTTGTGGCGTCTAAGCCCGATTCTCTGCTCGACTGGGAAACACCGCACGATCCAACCTGCCCTCAGGTGTTGCTGGAAACTACGATGGGCAACATTCTCGTGGCTCTCTACAACGATACTCCCAAGCATCGGGATAATTTCCTGAAACTTGTCAATTCGGGCTATTATGACGGTTGCATCTTTCAGCGTGTCATCAAGAATTTCATGATTCAGGGTGGCGATTATTCATGCAGAAAGGTGAACATGGAAAAGCCGCAGAAGTTTGATGTAAACTATACCGTTCCGGCAGAAATCATCTATCCTAAATATTATCATAAGCGCGGACAGCTCTGTGCTGCTCGCGAAGGAGATGATGAAAATCCGACCAAAGCTTCGGCGTCTACTGATTTCTACATCGTCTGGGGCAGAAATTTTTCTCCACGGCAGATGGAATATTATGTAGAAAAACTGAAACGGGACGGCAAGTATTACGCCATTCCTTCAGAACAGTTGCAGAAAGGCTACATCAAGCATGGTGGTGTTCCTCACCTTGACAACGGCTACACTGTATTCGGAGAGGTGCTTGAAGGCATGGATGTGGTTGATAAGATTCAGAATGTGGCTACCGATAAGGCGAACAACGACAGACCTCTCACGGATGTCATCATCCTGAAAGCCAAACAGATGAAGTAACTTTCGGATGGTAAACTGAAGAAATAAGTAACTGAGCCCATTAAAAGGTAAAAATCGATAAGTAAAAATATTAAATACGAGAAAAATGAAGTCATTAAAGGAATTATATAGAGTAGGTAAGGGACCATCGAGCAGTCATACGATGGGGCCTCAGCGTGCTGCCAAACTTTTTCTGGAGCGTTGCCCTAACGCTTCTTATTATGAAGTAACCCTCTATGGAAGTCTGGCTGCTACAGGTAAGGGACACATGACTGATGTGGCAATAGAAGAAGTGCTCAAACCTCATAAAACTGTGAATATTATCTGGCAGCCACAAACTTTCCTGCCTTATCATCCCAACGGAATGAAATTTGTGGGCAAGGATCTGAACGGCGATATTATTGATGAATGGACCGTTTACAGTATTGGTGGTGGAGCCATATCAGATGGTACTGCCGGCAACCAAGAGCTGGGCGCCAAGGATGTTTATGATCTGAACAAGCTAGCCGACATCAAGCAATGGTGCTATGATAACGGACGCTCATTCTGGGAATATGTTGAGAAATGCGAATCGGAAGATATCTGGGATTATCTCGATATGGTTTGGCAAACGATGAAGCAGAGCATCAGAAATGGTTTGGACCATGAAGGTGTTTTGCCTGGTCCGCTGAAGCTACAGCGTAAGGCTGCCACCTATTATATAAAGGCGAAGGGTTACCGTGCTTCCCTGCAGAGCCGCGGCTTGGTTTATGCTTATGCGCTGGCTGTGAGCGAAGAGAATGCTTCGGGTGGCACCATCGTTACAGCTCCTACCTGTGGCGCCTGTGGTGTATTGCCAGCTGTACTCTACCACATGTTTACTTCTCATGATATGAGTGAACAGCGCATCTTGAGAGCCTTGGCTACAGCCGGATTGGTGGGCAACATCGTAAAGCAGAATGCTTCTATCAGTGGTGCTGATGTAGGTTGTCAGGGCGAGGTAGGTGTTGCCTGCGCCATGGCTTCGGCTGCAGCCTGTCAGCTTTTCGGAGGCAGTCCGGCTCAGGTAGAATATGCTGCCGAAATGGGATTGGAGCATCATCTCGGAATGACTTGCGACCCGGTTTGCGGACTGGTTCAGATTCCTTGCATCGAGCGAAATGCCTTTGCTGCCGCCCGAGCTTTGGATGCAGACCTCTACGCTTCCTTCTCAGATGGCCATCATACCGTATCTTTCGACCGTGTAGTTGAAGTGATGCGACAGACGGGACATGATCTACCTTCGCTTTACAAGGAAACAAGCGAAGGCGGTTTGGCAAAGGGATTCCCAAGAGACATTTAGTCATAAAATGCTTCGCTGAATCATAAAATGTTTTTCAGCTATTTTATTCAGTTTGGTAAGAGGGCTTTTATTTTGGCACGCTATTTGTTAGCCCCCTTGCCAAACAATAATAAAGTAAATACGAATAAAAACATTTTATATTATGGCACAGAAAGGTAATATTGGTGTAACGACAGAGAACATTTTCCCTGTCATCAAGAAATTCTTATATTCAGATCACGACATCTTCCTCCGTGAGATGGTTTCAAACGCCGTAGATGCTACACAGAAGTTGAAGACTCTTGCAGCTCAGGGCGATTTCAAGGGCGAGATAGGCGACACAACCGTTCGTGTCTCTCTCGATGAGAAGGCTGGAACCTTGACTATCAGCGACCATGGTATAGGTATGACTGAGGAGGAAATCGATAAATATATCAACCAGATTGCATTCTCAGGCGTAACTGACTTCCTCGACAAGTATAAGGAGAATGCCAACGCCATCATCGGCCACTTCGGTCTCGGCTTCTATTCTTCTTTCATGGTAGCCAGCAAGGTAGAAATCATCACTAAGAGCTACAAAGAGGGAAGCAAGGCTGTAAAGTGGAGCTGCGATGGTTCACCTGCTTTCGAAATCGAAGATGCTGACAAGGCTGAGCGTGGTTCAGACATCATCCTCCATATTGCTGATGATTGCAAGGAATTCCTGCAGAAGAGCAAGATTGAGGAACTTCTGAACAAGTACTGCAAGTTTATGGCAGTGCCTGTAGCCTTCGGCAAGAAGACCGAGTGGAAGGACGGCAAGAATGTGGAGACTGATGAGGATAACATTATTAATAATGTGGAGCCTCTCTGGACCAAGGCTCCTAGCACCTTGAAGGATGAGGACTACAAGAAGTTCTATCACACCCTTTATCCGATGCAGGACGACCCGTTGTTCTGGATTCATCTGAATGTAGACTTCCCATTCAATCTCACGGGTATTCTCTACTTCCCACGCATCAAGAGCAGCATCGACATGCAGCGCAACAAGATTCAGCTCTATTGCAACCAGGTGTTCGTAACCGACCAGGTAGAAGGCATTGTACCAGAATTCCTCACATTGCTTCATGGTGTAATCGATTCACCGGACATTCCGCTGAACGTAAGCCGCAGCTACCTTCAGAGCGACAGTAACGTGAAGAAGATTTCTACCTACATTACCAAGAAGGTAGCCGATCGTCTGAACTCTATCTTCAAGGAGAACCGCAAGGAGTTTGAAGAGAAATGGGATGATCTCAAGATCTTCATCAACTACGGAATGCTCTCTCAGGAAGATTTCTACGAGCGCGCAAAGGACTTCGCACTTCTGAAAGATGTTGAGGGCAAGTACTTTACTTTCGAGGAGTACAAGACGCTGATTAAGGACAACCAGACCGACAAGGACGGCAACCTGGTTTATCTCTATGCCAACAATAAGGAAGAGCAGTATTCTTACATCGAAGCTGCCAAGCAGAAGGGTTATTCTGTACTCCTGATGGAAGGTCAGCTCGATACGCCGATGGTAAACATGCTGGAGCAGAAGCTGGAGAAGAGCCGCTTTACACGTGTTGACGCTGACATCATCGACCGCCTCATCGTGAAGGAAGATGCTAAGAAGACCGATTTGAGCAAAGAGCAGTCTGACAACTTGACAGAAGTATTCCGCTCTCAGATGCCTCAACTCGACAAGACAGAATTCTTTGTAGAGATTCAGGCTTTGGGCGAACAGAACCAGCCAGTGCTCATCACTCAGAACGAGTACATGCGCCGTATGAAGGCGATGAGCCAGTTCCAGGCAGGCATGTACTTCTACGGTCAGATGCCAGACAGCTACAACATCGTACTGAACTCAGACCATGCTCTGGTAAAGAAGGTATTGGAAGATGCTGAGGCCAACACAGCTGAAACATTGAAGCCAATCCTTGCAGAAATCAAGGGTCAGGAAGCTCGCCTTGCCGTACTCCATCAGGAGCAGAACAAGAAGAAGCCTGAAGAGATTACCCAGCAGGAGAAGGATGATGTTCACAACACAGAGAAGGCCATCAGCGATGAGAAGGCTAAGCGCAACGAAATCATCTCGGGCTATGCTAAGAACAACAACATTGTTCACCAGCTCATCGACCTTGCCCTGCTTCAGAACGGTATGTTGAAGGGTGCTTCGCTCGACGCATTCCTCAAGAGAAGCGTTGACATGATTAAGTAATCCAACCTGAAAAAAGGTATGAATGGAGAAATAAAACTTTGCGATGCGTAACATTTCATGTTACAAATTGTATCTATCATATGTGCTAAATGTTTCAAAACGAACATTTAGCACATTTTTTTTCGCTTTCCTTTGGTGGCTTTCTTTTTTTTTATTACCTTTGCAATATCGATAAACGAAAAACATGATTAAAAAAATCGCCATCATGGAACAAACAAATTCAAATTACAGCATTATTGCTGATTATTACTCTGAACACTACAACGAGCTGAAGTTGTATGTCATGTCCCGTTCGCTTCCGGCAGACGAGGCTGAAGACATCGTGCAGAATACTTTTGTGCGATTACTTCGAGGCGATAAGATGATTACGCCTGTTACTTTACCTTGTTTTGTATACACCATTGCCAAGAATCTGATTATCGATTATTACCGTCGCAAGCATAAGATTGAGGAGTATGAACACTTCCTGGGAGCTAGCGACTGGATGGGAAGATATGATGTTGATGGCGAATCTGTTTTCTCTGCCCAGCAGATCAACGAGATTCTGGAGCGTGGCATTGCCCGGCTCACGGAGAAGAGAAGCAAGGTTTACCGCCTGAATCTCTTCGAAGGAATGCAGGTGAGCGAGATTGCCCAAAGTCTGAACCTCGGATATAAAGCGGCTGAGAATCGTCTGACTCTGGCTAGAAAAGAAATAAGAGATTATATGAAAAAAGAGTTGGCTAGTTAAAATGCTAGTCAACTCTTTCTGTTTATTCTTACTGCCTTGCTGAAAGGCAATCCTTAACTGTTTTTTTTAGTTTTCCTTAAACCCGATTACTCTTGTCAAACCTTTATCAAGATAAAAGGTTTGGGTTACTTCCTGCTTCTCGCCCTGATGGTTGGTCAGCTTGTATGTAGCCCTTAAATATAATAAGGTGTCGGGATAAGCTGCATCATTATAATCAATATTCTTCTTGATGTAAGGCAGCTTGCTGACATTTTGTCGCATCACCTTCATCTGGTCGAAACTGATCATGGCGGTAGGAGTGAGGCGGGAGAACCGCTCATAGCTGCAGTCCTGATCAACGAGGTTTTCATCAAGAAAATCCTTGACCAGAGATTGAGCCTTGTGCTGATCGCCACACGAGGCGAACATCAGCACAAGTCCTGAAACCATGACAAACATCATTTTCTTTATCATAGACATCTTCTTTTTTATTAAGCCGCGCTGCTTTTATGAAGCTCGTTGTTTTATTTAGCACGCTTGCTTATTTAGCCACGCTGCGGAGAATCTCCAGCAAGTGATCCCAAACCATCTCTACTGTAGGAATGAGAAGAGCCTCGTCTGGGGTGTGAACATTGCGAAGGGTAGGACCGAAACTTACCATATCGAGCTCAGGATAACGCTCTGAGAAAAGACCACACTCCAAACCGGCATGAATACCCTTTACCAATGGCTTTTTGCCGAAGAGCTTTTCGTAAGCCTTCACAGCCAGGTCGGTAAGCTCGCTGTTGGCGCGCATCTTCCAGGCAGGATACTTGTCGCCTACAGTTACCTCGGCGCCAGCCAGAAGGAAGGCTGCCTTTACGGTGTTGGTCATGTTCTCCAGATTGCTCATCACGTTACTTCGCTGAGAAGCTACGATGTTGATGCTGCTTTCATCGGTCATCACGCTTGCCACATTGCTTGAGGTTTCTACCATCCAGGCAATCGCCTCATCCTGACAGGTAGTAAGCGGACCGTTGTCTACAGCCTGGAGAGCCATTATGAACTTGTCAGCTACTGCTTTCTCGATGACAGGTGCAGCATCGGTGCTGCTCATATTGAACTGCATAGCCTGTTCGGTTACGTGGAATTCATCTTCTACTTCTGATGCAAAGATGTTCCAGTCGGCACGAACCAGTTCCTTATCAGCATTCTTGACGGCGAAAACAATCTTTCCGTCGCGAGGAATCGCATTGTGCATTTTGCCGCTGTTGAAGCTTACGAGGCGCAGACGTCCATCCAGTTTCTCATTTTCGAGGAAGAGGAAGCGGGCAAGAATCTTGATGGCATTGGCGCGCTTCTTGTTGATGTCATCGCCCGAGTGACCACCGTTGAGACCCTTCAGCGAAGCTTCCATGAAGAAATAACCCGCAGGAGCCTCTTCGCGTGAGAAGTGGAAAGTGGCATGGGTTGTCTGACCACCGGCACAGGATACGAAGATTTCGCCCTCATCCTCTGAGTCAAGATTGATGAGCATCTTTCCGGTCATAAAGCCCGCCTTCATGCCGTGAGCACCGGTCAGTCCGGTTTCTTCATCACGTGTAAAGACGCACTCGATAGGACCATGCTCAATATCGTTGCTTGCCAGGATAGCCAGCTCGATGGCGCAGCCTATACCGTCGTCAGCACCCAATGTAGTGCCTTTTGCCTTAAGCCATTCTCCGTCTACGTAAGTCTGGATGGCGTCTTTGTGGAAATCGAAATCAACATCTACCAGTTTATCGCAAACCATGTCCATGTGGCTCTGCAGGATGATGGTTTCAGCATGCTCGTAGCCTGGAGTGGCAGCTTTACGGATGAGCACATTACCGGTTTCATCTACCAGCGTTTCGAGCTGACGAGCCTCTCCGAAAGATTTCAAAAACTCAATCATGTTCTCCTCGTGCTTGGAAGGACGAGGTATTTCGTTGATTTTTGCGAACTGCTCGAACACGAGAGCAGGCTTCAATTCACTTTTATTCATTTATTTTCTATTATTTTGTTTTGATAAAACATTTATTTCTGCTATTTTGTTTTGGTTATTCCCAAAAAAATAGTACCTTTGCACCCAAAAGTGCACTAAGGCACTGCAAAGGTAATAAAAATGATAAAATTAATGTTATTAAGCGTGTTAATAATTGCTATTTGCATGGCATTATTTTGCGTAAAGTTGATTTTTAAGAAGAATGGCAAGTTCTCTTCCCAGCATGTGCACGACAATCCGGGCTTGCGCAAGCAGGGCATTCATTGTGTGGTGGATCAGGACCGCGAGGCAAGGGAAGCCAACAAGGCTTATTAGAAAATAGTAATAATATAATATGATAGAAAAAATGAGAAAGAACATTTTGAGTTCAGTGGCAATTGCAGCTGTTGCTGCCCTGTCATTGGCATCATGCAACAAATCTCAGCCTCAGGTAGAGGCTAAGTCAGAGAGCAAGGCTCCTGCTGAATTGAAGATTGCTTATGTAGAGGTAGACTCTATCATGACTCAGTATACCTTTGCTAAGGAGTATTCTTCTATCTTGGAGAAGAAGGGGCAGAACATTCAGGCTACTATTGCGCAGAAGGGTCAGCAGCTCCAGGCTGCAGCAGCCAACTTCCAGCAGAAGATTCAGCAGAATGCTTACACCCGCGAGCAGGCTGAGGCTATCCAGGCTGGACTGCAGAAGCAGAACAACGACCTGCAGGGCTTGCAGCAGCGCTTGAGCAACGAGTTTGCTGCTGAGCAGGAGAAGTACAACAAGGCGCTCCACGACAGCATTGCCAACTATCTTGCCCGCTACAACAAGGACAAGAAGTATAGTATCATCTTCTCTAAGAGCGGCGATAACCTGCTCTATGCTGACAAGGCTTACGATATTACAAAAGAGGTGATTTCCGGTTTGAACAAGGCTTACAAGGGTAAGCTGAAGAAAGAGGAGGCTGCTCCTGCTAAAAAGTAAGAGATATGCTTCGTAAGGAAAGATACAATTTTATATTGAATCATTTCAGAAGTGCGCTGCCGAATGTAACTACCGAGTTGCAGTTCGGTAGCGCATTTCAGCTTCTGGTGGCTACTTTGCTTTCTGCGCAATGCACCGACAAACGCATCAACATGGTTACGCCTGCTCTCTTTGCCCGTTATCCTGATGCGCAGCACATGGCACAGGCGAGCGAGGATGATATTTATGAGTTGATCAGTTCGGTGAGTTATCCGAATGCCAAGGCGAAGCATCTTGCTGAAATGTCTCGCCAGCTGGTTGAGATGTTCGGAGGTGAGGTGCCTGAGGCTGCGGATGATTTGGAGAAGTTGGCAGGAGTGGGGCGCAAGACGGCGAATGTGATTCGTGCCGTATGGTTCGGTCATGCTACGATGGCGGTGGATACGCATGTTTACCGTGTGAGTCATCGTATGGGGTTGGTGCCGAAAACGGCAGATACGCCCCGAAAAGTAGAAGATTATCTGATGAAACATATTCCGGCTGAGGATATTCCGAATGCGCATCATTGGATTCTACTGCATGGCAGATATATTTGCAAGAGTACGAAACCGCTCTGCGAAAAATGCTTTTTTAATGAATATTGCCCAAAACTATTAAAGGACAGTAAACTTTAGAAATAGTTAATAGTTATTCAAGTTTCGCATGTAAGTTCCACACGCCCTGAAAGGGCAGAAGCCCCTAGCCCAGGGCATCGCCCTGGGTAATTACGG
>OMBR01000354.1_pt1 | contig 25636 bp, 18 predicted proteins | sample 1674041 | NCBI WGS metagenome assembly OMBR01 (sample SAMEA103958138, study PRJEB25191) | human gut metagenome | biome: human-associated habitat [ENVO:00009003]; feature: intestine environment [ENVO:2100002]; material: feces | place: Germany | collected 2013/2015
AACAGATACGTGTAACTACTTGTAAAATAGTGGGGACGCTGTAATGGTGATATACCATAAGTCATCAAATGTGTTATTTAAAATAGAATATTTCTATTATGTCAGAAGACGTAATATCCTTGGTGAGAAATTGGGTCTTGAGATAGATACAAGTAATATAGGTAAAGGCTTAGTGATTATCACTACAATAATGTTATTAATTCTAGTGCCATTATTGGAGATAATCTTCATTTTCATGGTTGTAATGTGATAGTCAATGCTGGCAATGAAGATTTGCGTTGCCCAGTAATTGGTAATAACGTAATGATGGGTGCTGGAGCAAAAGTGATTGGTAATGTGACCATTGCTGATAATATCAAGATTGCAGCAGGAGCTGTTGTTGTTAATTCGTTTACGGAGCCTGGAATCACTATTGGTGGTATTCCTGCTCGTAGATTAAAATTAAATGTTATGGAAAGACCAAAGGTAAGTATAATTGTTCCAATATACAATGTAGAGAGGTTTCTTGATCGTTGTATGGACTCTTTGCTTAATCAGACATTAAAGGATATTGAGATAATCATGGTGGACGATGGTTCGCCTGATAACTGTCCGCAGATGTGTGATGAATATGCAAAGAAAGATAGTCGTGTGAAAGTGATTCACAAAAAAAATGCAGGATTGGGACTCGCACGCAATTCTGGAAAGGAAATAGCAACAGGCGAGTATGTAACGTTTTTGGATTCTGATGATTATGTGGATTTAACAGCTTATGAGCATCTATATAATATTGCTAAACAGAATGATTTAGATATGCTTTGTTATGGTTTGGATCGTTTTGAGGTGGAAGGTTGTTTTCAAGGACATAATGATGATGATAATGTGCAAATTATAGATAATGCGACCCAAATAAAGCAGCTTGCTCTTTGCATATTTTCAGAACCTCTTTTTAAAGAACAAGAAAATTTATTCTCTAGTGGGAGTGTTTGCGTTGTTCTGTTTAAGAATAAGTTTCTGAAGGATAATAAATTGATGTTTGGTAGTGAAAGAAAAATGTTGAGCGAGGATTTTGTATTTACTCATCAATGTTATCAATATGTAAAGAGAATAGGTAACATACCTCACACTTATTATCATTATCGTTTTAATCCTAACTCTATTACAACGATTATTGATGTTAGAAAAATGGATAAAGTATATGAGTTTTGTGACTATTTTACAAAAATATACAAGGCTGATGGATTTTCTGATGAAATATCAACTGTTTACCCTATGAGCTATTATCTTACAGCGATGAGAGCTCAAGCAAAGTTGGTTTTACTTTCGGATTTGCCGCTTAAAAAGAAAAAGGAATGGTTTGACAATGTTAGAAATCATTCTTATACCAAACTGATTGAGCAGCGGTATCCTTTGAAAAAAATGTCTTTATTTCAGCGGATTCATTTTTATGTCTTTTATCACAATCATTTTTTCACCTTACTTTCCTTAGTGAAAGTTTTTAAATTGCTAAAAAAGAAATGATATATTTGTTAGGGTGTCCAGTTTTATGTTTCAACTTTAACTCACTCTTTTGAGTGTTGTAGAAATCCACAACATAGCCATTGAGAGATGCTTCCGTCATATCGCATGGACCGTCGCAACTGGGGCAAGGCTGGTAGCCATGAGGCTGCGGTGAACTTAGCTTTTATGTATTCTTTATATGAAAACTGCAAAATGAATAATTTAAATTTGGGAAGATACATTGAAGACATCCTTACCCGCATGAAAGATGGGGATGAGGACTATAAGTCTATGCTTCCATGTTACTATGTTGAGAAATCCGATGAGGTGAAGGAGTGCGCTTAGGCAATCCTTCACCCTAAAAACGATAATAAAATAACTTTTTTCAAAAACAGATACGTGTGACTACTTGTAAAATAGTGGGGACGCTGTATTGATGATATACTTTTTGAAGAACTATTTTATTGCTTAAAACGTTAAATGTCAGAACGTTATATAAACAATTTAGAGGGTGCTTCCAGACCATGTTTTTGGAACACAAAACTGGACACCCTAATTGTTAAAACGAACTGTAACTACTCAGCACCCCTATGGGCATGAGTAGTTACAACGAACTATTGATATCATAATTATGTTTAAAATATGTATAGCTTAGCACTTATAACATACGATATCTCTCCTTATCGAGGCAGTGAGGCCTCGGTAAGTTGGAATTATGTCTGGAACATGAGACATACCAACAAGTTGATTGTCATTTATGGCAAGGGAAAGGATGAGATAGAACGATTTATTGTAGAAAACGGATCTGTAGAGAATGTGGAATTCATCAATAATCCTGTGGAAACTGCAACTGGTAAGGGAATCATGATGGATATCAAATATAATTTGGCTTATCGTCGTTGGCATCTCAAAACCTATGAGATGGTAAACAAAATGGTGGATGAGGGCAGAGTTGATTTGATTCATTATCTTAACCCTATTGGTTTCAAGGAACCTGGTTTTTTGTGGAAAATAACGAAAGTACCATACGTTTGGGGACCGATACAAGGTGTGGAGAATAGACCGTTTGAACTTTACCATGCATTGTCTGTGAAAGGAAAATGCAATGCTTTGGTAAGAAGAATAGTGCATAATGGACTATTTATATTCATGCCTCGTTTGAAGAAAGCTCTAAAGAGGGTGGATGTTGTGTTTGCTGCAACTCCCAATACAGTGAAGAATCTCAAGAGATGGTATCATAAGGACAGCATATATCTGCCAGAAAATGGTATCATGAAAATGGAACGATCTACCCCTGTTATGTATGATGGAGGAGTACTTCGATTGATTTGGATTGGTGGCATTTGTGAACGTAAGGCTTTGGTCATTCTGCTTGATGCATTGGCAAAAATAAAGGGGCATAATTGGCATTTAGATGTATTAGGTGATGGCAATCAGAGAGAAAAACTCCAAAAGGAGTTCGCGCATTTGAATAACCACATTACTTGGCATGGAATGTTGGACAGAGCTTCTGTTCAGGAAATTCTGTTGCAATCCCACCTTCATGTAATTTCTTCTCTTGGGGAAGGCAATCCCACAATTCTGTGGGAAGCTTTCGGGAAGGCTATACCAACGCTTACGCTTGACCATTGTGGGATGGCTGGTGTGGTATGCGAAAAGTGTGGCATCAAAATTCCAATCCATTCATATAACCAAGTGGTGGAGGATATTGCTGATAGAATCAATGGTGTATTGCATAATCCTAAAACTATCGAACAGCTCTCTGTTGGCACTATCGAATGTGCTAAGAAATTTATGTGGTCTAACAGAATAGCTTTGTATAATAAAATTTATGACGAGATTTCAAAGAAATATCAAATATAATGAAGATTTTAATTATTAATCCGATATTATATACAGCTGACAATAACACAATTCCAAAGGTTAGGTCGATCAAAGATACTATGATATATAATATGTGTCTTGGTTTTAAGTCCATGGGACATGATGTAACATTGGCTGCTGCGGCTGATTATAAGCCGGTAGAGTTTGAAGAGTATGAGTTTGAGGTGAAATGGTTAAAGACGGAATGTCATAAACTCTGCCCTCCATCTGTTTTGCCTTACTCGAAGGAACTGAACACATTTTTGAAGGAAAATAGTGCCAACTTTGATATGGTTGTCACAAGTGAGATATTCTCTTTGTGGTCGTTTGCTGCTACCCGAATTTGCCCAGAAAAAACTGTAATCTGGCATGAGTTGGCTTTGCATCCCAATAAATTTCATCAGTTGCCTTCTAAAGTATGGTATCATTTTGTTGCAAAGCACTTGATGAATAAAGTATTAGTTGTTCCTCGTTCTGAGGATGCTAAGATCTTTGTCAAGCAATATATGCGACATGTTTCAGATGTTTGCGTAGAACATGGTATTGACTTGTCTCAGTTTACTTGTGGAGTAGAAAAGAAAAAGCAATTTATCGTAGTTTCTCAATTAATAGTAAGGAAGAATATTGATAGTATTATCCGAATATTCAAGAAGTTTGTGGAGAAATACGATAAGGCTTATCAACTTTTGATAGTTGGCAGAGGTGAATTGGAGAAGGAGTTGAAACAGCTTACTCATCAGCTTAATCTAGATAAAAGTGTTAAGTTCTTGGGATTTAAGAGTCATGAAGAGATGAATCAATATCTTCCTTGTTCACAGGCTTTGCTTATCAATACTCGTCAAGACAATAACATGGTGTCAATCCCAGAATCTGTTGTGTGTGGCACACCAGTCATAACGAATTCAATTCCAACGAATAGTGGTATGATAACAAAGAATCACTTGGGCATTGTAAAGGACAATTGGAATGAGGATACATTAGTCGAATTCCTACGAATTACCCCCCTATTGGCAAAATTGTATTCAATACAGGGAGAAACTTTCCAGCAAGTATCAAGCTTCTGTGCTTGTCGAACAATTCATAAAATTCAGTGCGCATGAAAATATTAGTACTGAATCCGATCCTGTTCACAAGCACAGACGGGAGCCTTCCAAAGGTGGAGACGATTAAAGATACAATGATGTATGGTATGTGCCTTGGTTTTAAGTCTTTAGGACATGATGTTACATTAGTTTCATATGATGAATATCAACCTACAAGAAAGGAAATATATGATTTTGAAGTACTTTTTCTGAAAAGTAATGGAAGTGAGTTCTTTCCTAATGCTCTGCCAGTGTCTTTTGAGTTAAAGAGATATTTGAAGGCACATCATCAAGAGTATGATATGGTGTTATCGAGTGAGGTTTTTGCTTTTCATTCTCTTTTTGCAGCAAGAATTTGTCCAGAGAAGACTGTCATCTGGCAAGAGTTAACTGAGCATCAGAATAAGTTTCACCAATTGCCTTCTAAGTTTTGGCATCATGTAGTGGCTAAATTCTTTATGCAGAAAGTGAAGGCTGTGGTTCCCCGTTCCACTAAAGCATACGATTTCATACATCAATTTATGCCGATGACAACAAAGAAAGTTGTTGATCATGGAATTAATGTAGATAAATTCCAGTATTCTACAGTTAAAAAGAGACAGATAATTAGTTCTTCTCAGCTGATACATCGCAAGAATGTTGATGGTATTATCCATATCTTTGCTGATTTTCATCAACAGAAAGGTTATGAAGATATTAAACTTCTAATTGCTGGACGTGGTGAAGAGGAGATGAGGCTAAAGGAACTAGTATCTATGCTTGGCTTGAATGATAGCGTAGAGTTCCTTGGATTTTTACCTCAAGCTAAATTGAATGAATATATTCGTGAATCGCTCTGCTTCTTAGTGAATACCCGTAAGGATCTTAATATGGTTTCAATACCAGAGAGCATAGTCTCTGGAACGCCAATTCTTACCAACCTTCAACCTGCTTCTGCTGGATATATAGCTAGGGAACATCTTGGTATCGCAAAAGATAATTGGGGTGTTGATGAATTGAAGCAGATGATAGACAACGATTCTTTGTTTGTTGATAATTGTATTAAATATAGAGATAAACTGACAAGTAAACATTCTTCGAAAATGCTGGTGGATATTTTCGAAGAGAGAAACAAAAATAGATAAATGAGCAATAATATACTTACCCCCCCTCCACATCTGCGAATATCAGAGAAAATTACTCTTCGCTTGATGGCTTACGTGCCTACGCTGCCGTAGGTATTGTGCTGATGCACGTTCAGACTAATCTTATGATTAAGCCTAGTGATAACATCTTGACTTGTAATGTAATTCCGTGGTTTACGAATTTCACATTGCTGTTCATGATTATTAGTGCATTTAGTATGTGCTGTGGATATTATGAACGTGTAAAGTCGGGAGAAATAACTCCTGCGAAGTTCTATGCTAAGCGCTATCATCGTACCTGGCCATTCTTCGCCATGATGGTGATGATTAGTTTTGCGATGGCCCCATCTTGGAGTACGTTCTGCCAAAGTTTTGCAGACTTGACGATGTGCTTCAATCTCTTGCCTAATCCAAATATTGAGGTGATAGGTGTGGGGTGGTTCCTAGGTACTGTATTTACTTTCTATATGCTTTTCCCTTTCTTTACCTTCCTGTTGGATAATAAAAAGCGGGGATGGCTGGTATTGCTGCTGTCGTTGGTATTCTGCTATATTGCGATTGTGTATTTCGGTACTCCTGACTTTGTGGTGAAACCAATAGATAAGGTTAACATCATCTATAGTGCGCCTTTCTTTGTTGCCGGTGGTATGATTTACCTCTATCGTCAGGGTATCAAGAATTGGGTGGAGAAACATTGGATCATAGCTTTAGCATCATGTCTTGTACTTACCATATTAAGATTCGTTGTTGATATCAAGGGCTTGTTTATCTTGCCAGACCTCATTGTATTTGCAGCTTGGCTGATTTACGCCATAGGTTCAAAGGATATTGTGTTGAACAATAGGGTGGCTAAGTATCTGAGTGGTATTAGTATGGAAATCTATCTCTGTCACATGATGTTTTTTAGGGTAGCAAGTATGTTACATCTGGATAAGTTTATTCATAACAATGACATGCTGTATGTTGTTACTTGCATAGCAACAATGATTGGTGCGATATGTTTTTCGCATGTTATCAAATATTATGTATTTCCCTTTGTGGAAAGCAAAATTAGTTCTTATAAGAAATGAAGATTTTATTAGCAAATAAGTTTTATTACCGCCGTGGCGGTGATTGTATTTATATGCTCAATCTGGAAAAGCTGCTGAAGGCGCATGGGCATGAGGTGGCGGTATTCGCCATGGACTATCCGGAGAATTTGGATACGCCTTGGAAGAAATATTTTCCAAAGAATATGAGCAAGTTGATGGCTTTTTCCAGACCGTTTGGGTCGCATGAGGTAAAAAGTAAGTTTAAGAAACTGCTTGATGAATTCAAGCCAGATGTAGTGCATCTCAACAATGTGCATACGCAGCTGTCACCGGTGATGGCAGAGTTGGCGCATCAGCGAGGCATCAAGGTAGTGTGGACACTGCATGATTATAAGTTGCTCTGTCCTAGATATGACTGTCTGAAGAATGGCAATACCATCTGCGAAACTTGTTTCAACGGTGACAAGAAGGCTTGCTTGGACAACAAGTGCATGAAAGGTTCGAAGTTGGCTTCGTTCATTGGTTATAAGGAGGCGGTCGTTTGGAATCGTGAACGGCTGGAGGTTTGCACGGATGTGTTTATCTGTCCAAGCCAGTTTATGGCAGACAAGATGGTGCAAGGGGGATTCTCGAAATCGAAGATGCAGACACTTTGCAACTTTATTGATGTGGAAAAATGTAGGTATTCGCACACTGATCTCTCTGATTCCACAGTTTCTGTTCTTTTGCCGAAGAAGGAGGATTACTATTGTTTTATCGGGCGATTGAGCCATGAGAAAGGTGCAAAGACATTGATAGAGGCAGCCAACCAATTACCTTATAAATTGGTGATTATCGGTGGCGGTCCTCTGATGGATAAACTGAAAGCAGTTGCTCACACCAATATCGAGTTTGTCGGTTTCAAACAGTGGGACGACATCAAGCAACTTGTGGGCAAGGCTCGCTTCTCGGTGATTCCTTCGGAATGGTATGAGAACAATCCTTTGTCAGTTATCGAGGCCCAATGCTTGGGAACGCCAGTATTGGGAGCCAATATCGGGGGAATACCTGAACTTACGGATTATACCTTTAGCAGTGGTAATATCGCCGATTTAAAGACGAAGATTGAGAAGATGTGGAACTCGGAGCTTGATTATCAACAAATAGCGTCGGATGCACAACATCGCTATGATGCTGAAACTTATTACGACAAGCTCATCAACATCTACAAGTAATAATCACTATTCATAATTGAACCGTTAAAAATTAAGATTATGGATAAGCAATATCAGATACCATCATCTGTCGCATCCAAGTTGGAGCAAATCAAGCTCTATATGGGTACGCATAGTGTGACAGCCTTTGTTGGGGCTGGATTCAGCATGAATGCAGAAATCCCCAACAATGTGAGCATGAAGACCTGGGCACAGCTTCGTGAGGTATTCTTGGATAAGTTATATCCCAACAACGAGGAAGACAAGAAGAATGATGCCAATGATGTTGTGAGGTTGTCTTCCTTGGTAGATGCGCAGTTTGGTCATAACGAACTGGACAATATCTTGGAAGAAGCCTTGCCTGACCGACTTATCCAACCAGGCAGATTGCATCGTTTGTTGGTACAGTTGCCGTGGAAGGACATTCTAACCACCAACTACGATACCTTGGTAGAACGTGCAGCCGGGCAAGTCATCAATGGATTCAAACTGGTGACGAATAAGGAAACACTACTCTATCAGCCATCACCTCGCATCATCAAACTGCATGGTAGCTTCCCAAACATCCGTCCTTATATCATGACGCAGGAAGACTACAGGCGTTATCCGACAGAACGCCCTGAGATGGTGAACACTGCCAAGCAATGTTTCTTGGAAAGTTTGGTTTGCCTGATTGGATTCTCTGGAGAAGACCCGAATTTCAGAGCTTGGATAGGATGGCTGAAAGATGTTATCGGGCAACAACGGATATGCCCTACTTATCTCATCACTTACAGAAAGTGCTTCCATGATGCCGAAAAAGCCTTACTGTCGAAATTAGGGATAGACATCATTAACCTTGCGGATGTAGAAGGAGTGGATGGGTATTATTCAGCATACGAGTTCTTCTTGAATTATCTGAAAGAAACGCCCACAAAATGGAATGGTTCTGTGCATTTTGATCATCTTAGGGCAAAGGACTTGAATGAAGAGCAGTTTAAAGCGCATATAGCAGAGAAAATACAGAAGATGCGAGCTATCCGAGAAACTTATCCAGGTTGGCTTTTGCTTCCAAGAGCGCATGAAAAGGATTTTGAACGTCTAAATGAAGACATTGCCTTTATGGAAAGCAATTTCAAACGCATTACAGATGAAAAGACAAAACTTCAGTTCCTTTATGAGCTAAACTGGCGGTTGACGATTTCTGCGACGCCCAAGAAGCTTGGTTGGTTTGTAGATACCATCTTTGCGTATGTGGAACATTTGGATGACATGCCAAATGAAAACAAGAAAATGATGCAGCCCTTGATAATGTCATTGTTGGAGATGTGGCGCTATGATGGTGAGGACGAAAAGTTCTTGCAGCTATGTGATAAACTATTGAAAGATGACAAACAGATAATCCCTTCAAGGCATCTTTACTATCAACTAACATTGTTTTGGCTTGCCAAGTATAATAAAAACAAGGTGAAGGAATATTTGTCAAAATGGCAAGTGGATATAAGTGATTACCAGAATTGTCTTCAAAAAGCCAATATCCTGTATTTCGTTGGAGAAGCATTAGATGCCTACCAATTATTGGACAAATGTAAGAATGCAATTTGCAAATCCCTGTTGCAGAACAAGGAAGATTTATATGCAAAGTCTTGTCTGACGTATATTTTAAAGACAATGAGTTGGTGTGACAAGGACTCCAAAAGGAATAACACCGATGAGATAGAGACGGACAATATATCCAAGTTTGCTGAAGGAGAAAACTTTGACGAGCTGACGGAGAGATTGAGCGGAAAAGCATACGAGAACGAACCAACTCAGGGCTTTGTAAGGGAACACCTATTTGAAATAGGCAGTTACACCAACAGTTGGAAAATGGGATCAGCAGGGTTCGTACATGGCTATCTCTATCCTTGCAAATGGTGGATGCTTAAAGAAAGATTGGGAATGCCCATGTTTTCAATAAGTCAGAATTTCACAAAGTACTGCATTAGAAATATGTTTGAGTACTCGTGGAGTATGGCTTGGAATATGATGATGCTTTCCGCAAACAGTAAGACTGTGGAAGAAGTATTGGGTAGAAAACAGCTTTCGTCATTGGCTGAAGAAAAAGCTAACGAATACTTTGATGCTTACATTACCTTGTTTGAAAATGCCGATATTCAAGAGAATAGTTGGGTTAACTATAAGGTGCTGAATCTATTGCCTACAATATTGGGAAGGCTATGCACAAAGGTAAGCCAAGACCGAGTGCTGAGGTTTGTAAAAGTAGCCTTGAAGTGGTCTCCGCATTTTGTGGATAAAGTATTGAAATATGCCTACGATTGTTTGGATAATTCAAACTTGGCAGTAATATGGTCGCTGATGATGTCGGAAAAGAATGTGGCGACAGATTATCAAAGAGCAGGGTATCCTTTCCCTGACCGATATATGCTCCATTTCGTAATCACAGACGCTATCAAGAAACGGATTATTGCAGGACTGAAGAGTGAAAAGAAAGAAGAAATCTTGCAAGCTATATTCTTCATGGAAGTGATATGGGAAAGAGAAGAACTGACAGAAGCTGACAGAACCGAAATTGTCAACGCAGTAAGAAAGATGAGAAATGGAGTGAATGTCATTTCAGAAGCCATACATACCTATTCATACATCGAAATGAATGATGAGGAACAAGAATCTGTTCTAAACAAATTGAATGAAGAGGTAAAGACTTTCTGCGAAACGACATATCAATTCAACCATACCTCTGAACCTTTCAGTCTATGGAACAAAGCACTTGACCAAATCAATATACTTCGCAAGTATATCTCGGAAGAACAGAAAAAGGATGTCCTGTTGCATTGCTGCGACATGATAGAATTGAATAAGGCAAGTTTTGAAAGGAACGACAGCAAAGAGTTCTTTGGAGGTTTGAGACAATTCACCAGACAAATCATCAGAACTTATCAGAGTCTTTTCATCGATGCGTCTTTGGATGGTTGGACAGATGAAGAATCCGTAAAAATCAGCGAACAAATAGATTGGCTGAGGGCAAAGGAATACAGATGTTTGCCAATGAAGGTAAAGATGCAAATGGGAAATCAACAAAACCTTAACAATGACATTGTTGGCAATATCCAAAGTGCCTTGTTTAGTAAAAAAGAAGATTTACAGGTTGAAGGAGTGAAGGCTTTCTTAGTCTTGAAAGATAAAGGAGGGGATGTTAATGGAATACTAAGATATATCTTTGAGAATTTTGCATTGGCGGATAGCTCTGCTTATAAAGAGTTACTGATACTCTTCGCAAATTTAATTATAAGGGACTATGAGGACAACGATTTCCAACAACATACCAAAGATTTTTTAAATCGTATTCATCGAGATTGTGATAACTATGGGTTGGAAACAGATGCTTTATCTGATTTGCAGCATTATGCAAACTATGTGGCTGGAGCTTTGTCTATAAAAAATCCAGATATAAATCCTCCTATATTCAACAAAGAAGAATCAGGTTTTAATGATGTTGTTGTCGGCTTCGACAAAGGCGTGGAAGTGGCACAACGTAAGAATGTTTAAATATCAAAATACAAAAATATATTATGGCAGAAAAGAAATTAAATGGTACTGTCATTGTAACTTATCGTTGCAATGCGCGTTGTTCAATGTGTAATCGTTACAAGGCTCCTTCTAAGCCGGAGGAGGAAATCTCTATTGAGACAATCAAGAAACTTCCTAAGATGTACTTTACCAACATCACGGGTGGTGAGCCTTTCATCCGTACGGACTTGAAGGACATCGTACGTGAACTTTATAAGAAGAGCGACCGTATCGTAATCTCTACCAACGGCTTCTTCACCGACCGTATCATCGACCTGGCGAAGGAATTCCCTCAGATTGGTATCCGTATCTCTATCGAGGGATTGGAGCAGACCAACAATGAAATCCGTGGTTTGAACAATGGTTTCAACCGTGGTTATACTACTCTGAAGAAGCTCTGTGAGATGGGATTGAAGGATGTGGGCTTCGGTATGACCGTTCAGGACAAGAATGCTCCTGACCTCGTGCCTCTCTATGAGTTGAGCAACAAGATGGGTATGGAGTTCGCTACCGCATCGCTCCATAACTCCTTCTACTTCGTTGAGGCTAAGAACATCATCCACGACCGTCCGATGGTGGCTAAGAACTTCGAGAACCTGGTGAACGAGCTGTTGAAGTCTAACTCTCCTAAGAAGTGGTTCCGTGCTTACTTCAACCATGGACTCATCAACTATATCTATGGTCAGAAGCGTCTCTTGCCTTGCGATATGAGTTTCGATACCTTCTTCATCGACCCATACGGTGATGTGATGCCATGTAATGGTACCAAGGACAAGGAGGTGATGGGTAACCTGAACCGTCAGACCTGGGATGAGCTTTGGAGTTCTCCTGAGGCAGAGCAGGTACGCAAGAAGGTAAGACATTGCGACAGAAACTGCTGGATGATCGGTTCTGTTTCTCCTGCCATGCACAAGTACATCAAGACTCCTGCCCTGTGGGTGGCTAAGCACAAGCTGAAGAGCCTGCTCGGTATGAAGTACTCTATGTATGAGAATCCTATCTGCTGCGAGTATCGTGATGGTAAAGTAACCAAGGAGCAGCTTGACAAACTTTCTACCTGCGATATGAATGCGGTGGTAAACAATGGACTTTCTGCCGATTCGAAGGAGGCTTTGAAGGGCAAGCGCGGCGAGGACATCGTGAACGCTGACGTGGCTAGCCAGGGTTACGAGGCTACCAAGAAGGAAACAGATAGAAATATCGAAATCAAGTAACATGAAAATAGTAGTGACAGGAACTCGTGGTATTCCTAATATCATGGGTGGAGTAGAAACACATTGTGAGGAATTATTTCCTCGCATTGTGTCTCGTGGTTTTGATGTGACGCTGATTCGCAGGTCGAATTATGTGCATGACGACTTGAAGGAGTGGAATGGTGTGAAACTGGTAACGATACCTTCTCCTAAGAAGAAGAGCTTCGAGGCCATCATCCATACTTTCCGCGCCATCAATGAGGCAAAGAAGTTAGGCGCTGATGTATTGCATATCCATGCCATTGGTCCTGCTTTGCTGGTGCCATACGCCAAATTGCTGGGCATGAAGGTGGTGTTTACTCATCATGGTCCTGACTATGACAGGGACAAGTGGGGATTTGCTGCTAAAACTATCCTGAAGATGGGTGAGCGTATGGGTTGCATGTTTGCCGATGACGTCATCGTGATATCAAACGTCATCAAGAACCTTATTGCTCGTAAATATGGCAGAACCAAGAATGTTCACTTGATATATAATGGTGTCTCTGAGCCTGAGATTTGCGACTATCCTGAATATTTCGAGAAACTTGGAATAGAGAAAGGAAAGTATGTGCTGGGTATGTGCCGTTTTGTTCCAGAGAAGAATCTGCACCATCTTGTTGAAGCTTTCGTAAAATGGAAGAAGGCTAATGCTGAGGCTACGGACATGAAACTGGTGCTGGCTGGTGATACGGACTTCGAGGACAGCTATTCAATGGGATTGAAGGAGATGGCTCGTAAGAACGGTGTCGTGCTGACAGGCTTTATAAAGGGCCGGAAACTACATTCGTTGTTAACGAATTGTCGTTGCTATTGTCTTCCTTCTTCACATGAAGGTTTACCTATTGCCCTGTTGGAGGCAATGAGCTATGGTGTAAAGGTGGTGGTGAGTGACATTCCTGCGAATCTAGAGGTTGGTTTGCCTAAGGATGATTACTTCCATTGTGGTGATGTGGAAGAACTTGCAGACAAACTCGGAAAGATTATCAAAACCCCAATGCAGCATGTGGATTACGACATGAGTAAATATGATTGGGACCGGATTGCTGATGAAGTGGTCAATGTTTATCGTTCCTTGAAGAAATGATTCTACAAGATTTCTGCTCATTACTTCAAATAGCGACAGGCAAGCAGACTCATCTTTCTCATGTTCTATCAGATGAGGAATGGAAGAATATGTATAATCTTGCCAAAAAACAAGCATTGCTTGGCATCGCTTTTGAGGGAGTGAAAAAGCTTCCGCAAGGACAATGGCCTACAGGTGACATTGTTTTGAATTGGACAATGACTACTGAGGCTATCAAACGCAGGAATATGCGAACAACCGATGCGTGCCTGCATTTGACGAAAGAATTGGCAAAAGAAGGTTTTGATGTTTGCATATTGAAAGGGCAAGCAAACCATATCTATTATGACAGACTGGGTTCAGAACAATCCTTAGGTATGCTACGTGTATGTGGCGATGTGGATGCTTGGATTTGGCCTAAGGAAAAAGTAAAACATCCTATCAGGAGTATCATTGATTATTGCAAACAAAAGAGTATCTTGATGTCCTTGTGTCATCTTCATGCAGAAGTGAAAGCTGTTGGTGGTGTACCTATAGAAATACATTTTCGTCCTTCTTTTTTGAATTCCCCATGGAGAAACAGATGTTTTCAAAAGCTATTTCAGACAGCGAAATTCGAGAATGTGGAAATAGACAAATGCGGCATAGTAAAGAAACTGCGTGTGGATTATGACCTGATTTTTCAGATGAACCATATCTATAGGCATCTGTTGGATGAGGGTGTGGGAATGCGACAAGTACTTGACTTTTATGTGTTGCTGAAAGAATACAATAAGGAACAAAATGAACAGACGGAGTTGATGAACCTTAGTGAAATCATGCTCCATATTCGTACTTGCGGCATGAGATGTTTTGCCTCTGCCTTGATGTTCGTACTTCAAGATATGTTTGACATGAGCAACGATGAACTCTTGTGTGCTGCATCAGAGAAACATGGAACTTTTCTTTTGGATGAGATGATGGCAGCAGGAAATTTCGGTCACTACGATGAAAGGATGAAAACTTTAGAAGTAAGGAAAGGCAAGCTGTCCTACCAGTTGCAGAAGGCACAACGACGTTTCAAAAGAAACCTTCGTTTCTTGACTAGTTACCCAGAAGAGGTAATATGCGAACCTTTTGCTAGAGTTTATCATTTTGCATGGAGAAAATTTGGTTTATACCGATATTGAGATATTTTCGGGCGAACGGCTCACTCTCCCATTTTTTTTGAGCTACTTTTCGGGGGTGGGGCTTAGTAGCCCGTTTTTATAAAATCTCTTTAAAAAGTAGCGACAAATGTACTTTGCCGCTACTTCATACAACATTTATTCAAAGACAAAATCTATTATGGAATGGAATATCTCACTAAGAAGTTCTTTGTTGTTCAAACACCAAAAAAAAATCTTAAGAGCCAACCTACCATAATAATGGAACCAAGTAAACTTGTTACTCTTCTTTTTGCTGTACCGAGTTGCATTTTCTGTAGCAACATTCAAGAGGCTTTTTCTTCTTATCTTCATTATCTATATTTTTTTCATCAATCTCAGATAAAATTTTGTTCAAATCATTTAAGAATAGTTTAAATATCATAAAGAGGTTTGCAGCCAACTAATAAAAACTTCATAATCATATATGAACATCTGCTCAAAAATAAAGAACATCATGAAAGAAATAGCTAATGTGTTTGGAACTGAGTTTGCGAAAAATCCTACTGCAGAAAACGCCATGAAATGGTTCTTTACCAATACATTGACCCGTAAAGACACTTCTTTCGCTATCTTAGGTGTCAGATGCAATAGCGAACAAAGTACTGGCAAGCGCAAGATGTCCCCTATGCAGATTTACTATTTCCTGCAAGGATATAAAATCAACGAGGCATCAATAGAGATGAAGAAGGAACAACAGATACTCAATACGTTGTATGATGACTTCTACTCAGAGGGTGTAAATGGTATTCCACATATTCAAATCAGTGCGATTGTTGGCCAAAACGGTTCAGGAAAAAGCAGTATCGTTGAATTTATGATGAGACTCATCAATAACTTTGCTGCTGCAACCATAGGAGAATTGCAAAATAGTGGCAAAGCTTCCGACCATCTTCATTTTGTTGATGGAGTGGATGGAGATATGTGGTATACTCTGGAAGGCTATGCGTACCAACTGAAGGTGAAAAACTGTAGCGTCAAACTCTTTAAGTTCAAAAAGAATATTGAAGATAAAGAAGGTAACCACTTTACTGTACCCAAGATAATCTTTGACAATGAAAAAAGTGAGACATGCGATGTACTTGACGGACCGCATTCTTCCATTGGAGATGAAGAATTGAAAATGCTCTATCAGTGTTTCTTCTATACTCTCATTTCCAATCAGTCTATTTACGCTTATAACACTTTGGACTTTGAGAGTGAATGTAATAGTGATGAGAAAGAAGCCTTGGTGTTGGGAGACGGAAAGACTGATAAATATAATACCGAAGATAAATGCTGGCTTCATGGACTGTTCCATAAGAATGATGCGTATCGCACACCTTTGGTGATAACACCTTTCAGACGTGAAGGCAATATAGACATAAACAATGAGCGTGAACTTGCCATCGAACGATTGGTGCGGCTTTATGCGCTTCAAGAGGATTTGCGCACCATCAACGACCATCTGTTGGTAGAGAGTCTGACTTATTCATACGATCCAGAAAATAAATATGGCATAGACCGTGTCAAGAGAAAGCTGTATTTCAAGAATTTGACAGAAAAAGGCTATACTGCATTGAAGAACGACATTGTGGCAAAATGGAGCAAAGCAATAGGAAGAAACATTTCCATCTACAAAAAAAGGTCTTATTATAACGAGGCGATAGAATACCTGGTGTATAAGACATTGAAAGTGTCGTACCAATACAAGGAGCACAGGGATTTCTATGATGCAGCATGTATGATGACAGATGTATATAATAGCGACACTTTAGGAGAATTGGTAAATGCGTTGTCTAAAGACCATTCTCATATAACACGCAAGATATATCAGACGCTTGGCTATCTGATGTTTGATGTGTATGATTTGGGCGAGAGTGTATATATCAATAGGAATGACAATGAGCTAAAGAATACTATCGGATTTAAGCAATTAGGAAATAAATGGTGGGAGGCTACAAAATTGTCACATGAAGAGACGAAGACATCACTCTTGGTACAGTTGCGGTTGCAAGCTATAGTTCCTCCTCCGTTCTTCTCAATAAAAATCAATCTCTGTGAGAAAGATAACGAACAAGTGAAAATTGATTTTGAGACATTAAGTTCTGGAGAGAAGCAACAGATATTCACCATCAGTTCAATACTTTATCATTTGGACAATATTGATTCTGCCCACAAAGATCAAAGTGCAGCCAACCGAGTGCAATATAATAATGTATGCATCGTGTTGGAAGAAATAGAGTTGTATTATCATCCACAGTTGCAGCAACAATTCATCTATTACTTTTTGAATGGTCTAAAAGAAATAGCATTGGAGAACATCAAAAGCATCCATCTCATCATTGTCACACATTCCCCATACGTCTTATCGGATATTCCAAGGACAAATGTACTGGCACTTAAAAAAGACGAGACGGAACCTGTTGATGGACTGCGATCGTTTGGTGCCAATGTTTATGATATGCTGAAAGACAGCTTTTTCTTGGAAGGCGGAGCCATGGGTTTGTTTGCTCAATGGGAAGTAACACATCTGATGGCTTGCATGAAAATTCACCAATGGGCAAAGGATGCAGACGACACAAAGGAATGTCCTTTTATTGGAGATGAAGAGGCTTATGCTTTCTTGAACCGTTATTTATACCTTGACACAAATGACAAGAATAGAAAGAGTTTTAGCTATGATGACTATTGCCATGACTTTTCTTCTGAAAGCATAAAAGAACGCATCATGCTAATAGACGAGCCTGTGGTTTACCATGTGTTGATGGATGAGTTTACCCGTACATTCCCTTCGCTTTCCGAAGAGCAGAAGCAACTTAAAAGGGAAGACTTGTTGAGACAGTTGAATGAATTGGATAAGATGTAAGTTATGAGTCAAAATGGTGTTAGAACTCTTTTGAAACTAAGAATACCTTCTTCTGTATTGAAGAAAGAATATGCTGATAGGTATCTTGATGATTTGGTAAAAAGGGTAAAGAATGGAGTGACAATCGACGGGACATTGAGAGAGTTGTCTAGAGAAGCTAAAGATATTCTGTTGCCGAGATGGAACACAACATCTCCCAATAAGGATGTGTTGAGAAAACTGTTGGTTAGTGAACCTAAAGCTTTGAAAAAGCACAATGATGAACTGGTCGCAAAGCTTAATGCAATACCCAATGCAGCAAATAGACCAAGTGATAAAGATCTGCTTTTGATTTTTGGTTACGAAAGGGTTTTCAATTCTTCAAGTAAGTCGGAGGCTTATTGGCTGTCCAAACAGATTGATAGCAATACCTGTGTGTATTGCAACAGACAATATGCCTTTACTATAGAGAAAGGAACAGGAAGAAACAAAGATGAGAGGCTTGCAAGACCTGCTTTTGACCATTGGTTTGACAAAGGAAGTAATCCTTTGATGTCGTTAAGCTTGTGTAATTTGATACCAAGTTGCACTATCTGCAATAGCTCTGTAAAAGGCAGTAGTAAATTTGACCTTTCAACACATACGCATCCGTACGTTCATGAGACAGGGCATCCAGATATAACATTTAGGGCAACACTGACAACTGGCACACCGCCAGAATGGACAGTTGCTATAGATACGCCACCAGGAAGCAAAGAAGAACGAACGGTTAAGGACATGAATTTGCAGGAAATATATGCAATGCATGGAGAATTGGAAGTTCGTGACTTGATGAATTTCAAGGATGCTTATCCTGCAGGCTACTTGAAGCAGTTGTTTGATGATGTGCTAAAAGCAAGCAAACGCAAACTGAGCCGTTCTGATGTATATCGTATGCTCTTTGGGGTTGAAATGGAAAACTCGCATTTCCTAGACCGTCCATTGAGTAAGCTAAAGCATGATATTCTCGTAGAAATAGGAGTATTGAAAAAATAAACAGCTGTTTATCTGCATGTTCGATGAAACGACTATTGAATTATATTATCAGTATTAAGCATTCTGAAATATTTTCTTTGCGCTTATAGGCTCGTTGGTAGATTTCTTACCTCATAAATGGAAGCCAATGAGCCTAGCTTTATCTTATTAATAGTTAAATTTTTAATAGCAAAAATAAGTTATCCCTTTATTCCGGTGGTTTACGCCGCTTGGATGAACGCTTACTCATATTATGAATACAGCCATTTAGGTGCGGAAAACATAGCTTTTATGTTCTCACTTTTTGAGAGCTGCAAGTTGAATGACATTAATTTTGGCGATTATATAGAAGATATACTCACCCGACTGATGGAGGGGGAGCAAGACTTCATGTCCCTAATCCCATGTAATTATAACTCGAACAAAAAGGTGAATGTCAAGGCTGCCTAATTGGCAGCTCTGGCAATACCAATTAATAATATGCTTTTTTGAAAAATGTTGGATCTGCTAACTGCTAAAAATCAGTAGTTACGTTCTAACGGTGATTTACAATTTGTTAAATACTGAGCAGGTACAAAATGAAAAACAAGAGAAATAGGATATTCTTTAATGGAACAGACTTGTTGTCAACATTGTTCTTGCGGGAAAATATTATAGATATATTTGTTTCCATAGGACTACTTTTGCTGTTACTAGAAAATTTAGAAATAGTGCAAGCTTTTATTTTTAGATATTTTAGTAACTACTTTTATGTCATTGAGAATCAATTGTATGGAAATAAAATACTGAATATTTGGTTTACAGTTATTCTCATTTATGGTGGAATAACTGTCTGCTATAAATTAAAAGAGAATCAGCATGTTTCTTTATTTAGATTAGTGTGCTATTTGATAGGATTCATTTTGCTGTTTTATAGAAATAAATTCTATTTCATAGATAGTGCAATTCCTTTGGCTAGTTATAGCTTTTTGTGTGAAATATTCTTGTTGCTATTTTTTGTTTTAGATGTGAGTAAGTGTTATGTACCACATACTGCGAAAAAACTCTATCAAAAGGGATTTGTAAATACAGAAACGCCTATTGATGATTTGAATCCAATTAGAGAAGCGTATGCAAAAAGTTTGGTTAGTCAACTACTGAATGTAGATACCACCAAAGAAGCTTTCTCTGTTTCTATCTGTGGTAAATGGGGCTCTGGTAAAACAACATTTTTACACAATTTACGTAACGCTATTGGTGAAACTGCTTATTATGTGGAATTTAATCCATGGAATTGCCAAACGCCCAATCAGATTATAAGTGATTTTTTCGAAGAGTTGAATGATAGCCTTGCACCTTTCTATGGTCCTATCGAAAAACGTCTTGCTAACTATGTTCGGGAGTTGATGGATGGAACGAACATGGTGAGTGATTTTGTGTTTAAAAAGATATTTAGAATAGACGGCTCCTTAGAAAAATTAAAAAATGACATCAGTAATGAACTGTTGCATTTGAAGAAAAAGGTTTTCGTTGTAATTGATGATGTGGATAGATTGGATAAAGATGAGGTCTTTGAAGTCTTGAGGCTAGTCCGAAATACGGCTAAGTTTTGCAATATCATATTTGTAGTATCTATGGATGAAAAGTATGTTATCGAGCAACTTGGGAGAAAGGGCATTTTAGATGGAAAATTATATTTAGAAAAGATTTTCCCCTTGGTCGTAAAACTTCCTAAGATAGATTCTTTTGAACTTTTGGATAGCTTCAAGCATGATTTGCGTTTAATGGGGTATCCTGTGAAAGATATTAATTCAATGTTTTCTAAGTTGAATAGACAGGAATACAAAGTCTTGGAGGATGCTATTGTTACATTTAGAAAAGGAAAAATGTTTGCTCGTCAATTAGCTGCATCCATGACTTTCTTGAATAATTCTTTGGGAATCCATCAATATGCCTTAAAAGATTTGATGTTCATTGAACTTTTGAAGTTTATTGATGATGAGAAGTATCAACAAATTGCAAACTCTCCAACTGCAATTCTTAGAATAGAGTCTTTGAAGTCTAATTGGCAAAAGGTATATCGCTATGATGGAGACTGTAAATCTTTATCGGATAAAATTCTGGTAATCTTGTTCGGCAGTATTAATGAATATTGGGTAAAGAGAGGGTCAATACAGGCTTGTGATTCTTTTCTGAATTATTTTTGCTATGGTAATATTGCGGAACAAGTGTCTCGTTTGGAATTTTCGGTAATGTTGAAGTCTTCCCTAAATGAATTTGCTTTAGATGGGCTAAAGAAGATAATGTCTAGTTGGTGTAAGAGTAACAAATGTAGGAAAAATAGTAATAGCATATATGATAAATTTGTTAGTTACGATATTTTTTCATGCCAAGATAACAATACCATTAGAGCATATTTTTATGCATTGCAGTATTGGGTAGAATATGATGAAGCTTGTCCTGATTTACATTTGAAAATCTTACGTTATCTTTTAGATAAGGATGTTCATTATTCTGTAGATGAAGGTTATTTACGGAAATTGGCTTATAATAGATTTAAAATTTGGGTAAGCAGAGGCGGTAAACTTGCTGTAAGAATGGCTAAAATACTAGCTCAATTATATGTACCAGAATTTGGGAATCATCTTATTATTCAAAACAAAGAAATAGAGCTTTTTATGATTAAAAATGTTGAGTTTTTATTAAGTCATAAAGACTGGGATGCCATTAATATAGTACAAGAAGATGGAAATTTATTGAATATGGTATTGAGAAATTCTTTGGTAAACCATGGAAGTGTTACTAGAAGTTATGTAAATTCTATAGTGATAAAATACTTCTCTGAACAAAGTCGGAAGAGTAATAATTACCAGCGATTAAAAGTGTTATTGTTAGATGCACTGAATGATAAAACTTTAACTTCTGATTCCCCAAGGAAGCAAGCTGTACATAGAATTATTAATAATGTGTTTGGCACTATATCTCAAGGAATGGAAGACTTTAAAACTTATTGTGATAAATGTTTTGTAAGGTAAGCCATCGGCTAACCACCGTATTGTGAGACATCAAAGTTTTCTTTAACTTTGCACGCACATATTAATATTATAAAATAGTAGACGAATTATGGAGCAAAACAATACACCACAACACAAATCCGTCCTCTTGCATCTCGACTTCGAGCCATTCACCTGGCACTCCTTCTATGGTGAGCAATGTCCGCCATTCGTTACCGAAGAGAACAAGGAGGCATGGCGACGGTATCTGACAAAAGTCATCAGGAAGCATCTGAAGGCAGAGGTGATGAATACACCTGAGTTCAGAGATATTGAACTCCAGATAAGGGAAGAAAAGCTGTTGCGCATCAAATGGGACGAGCAGAGAAAACGGTCCATGGAGAAGCAACGGTATCGCGCCAAGATGGAGCGGCCGAGAATCAATTATATACCCAAAGGGCTGAGCGTGGACTATGAAGAGGAATACTCCAAATATCTGATGCAGGAAGTAAGCTTTGAGCCAAGAGACAATGATGACTTCATGGCTCTGCTGCGTCTGCTGGAACGATGGCACAAGAAATCCATTCCACAGATATTGGAGAAGAACAGACCCGACGCAGCGTATGCCATTGCCATGGCACTGTGTAAGCATATACCACTGCTCATCAACCGAGATGACATACAAGAACTGGTTGGCGAATACAAAAGACGTATCGGCAAACTGGTATTCGACAGTTATCAAGCCCTGGTAGAAGCTGTCAAGATATGGAACAACGAGGAGAAACGCCAGGAGGTATGCCGCTATATCCAAGAGACAGCAGGACAATATCCCAATCATCGAGGCATGAAGAAGAAGTTGATGGACTTGATGCCTGAAACACCATTTGAGGGAGAGCCGATGGCTGTGACTCGTGAGCCAAATGACATAGAGAAATCACTCCTGTAAATCATCAACTACACAAAATAAAGAAACAGAAACAATGAGAGAAGCACCAATAATTTTACCAGTGTTCACAACCAGTGTGCCTTTGGATTTTCCGTCTGAAGGTACGTTTGCGTTCAATAAAAAGACAAACAAGCAGTTGGAGGTGACGGTGAGAATCAACGAGCACCAGTACTTCAACATGAACTTTCTGAACCATGATGGTTATATCATGGCATGCTGCAGATGGGCGCATGTGTTGGACTTTGCTGAAAACGGTTATGACCGTTACGAACAGATCATCAAAAAACATTTCCGGAAGAAATATCCTGTCATCAGCAGTCTGTATGGACAACATACCGATACGGCTGAGGACATCCACATCTCCCCCATCGGCTTTGAGGGTAATCCCAAGGAATGGTATATCTCCATGCGCATCTATGGAGAAAAGTTTGATGATCTGCTGCATGGCAATCTGCTGATGAACGTGGCGTTTGCCTCTGCCGTGGGTAATATGTGCATGGCAAGCGTGGACGTGTTCAAGGAAATCATGAAGAGTGATGCCAAGCAGCCGAAGATATTACTGAAGGAGTTGACAGGTATTGACGAGATAGACAAGAACTTTGACTTCGGCAATTATCTGGATGCCAGGAATCCAGAGACAGGCGAGATTATATCTACAGCGAGAGAAGACGGTAAGGCTTCGGGAGTAGAACTGCCGGAGGAAATAGAAATGCCAAAGAATATGGAGATGTACCCAGTCAGTACCTATTTATTTTTCTTCATGAAAACGCTGAAAGACATGGACTTCGTCATATTCAGTAATGCCTTGTATTTTGAAATCTATGGCATGATGAGGAAGTTGAAGGAATATGGTTTCTTTACAGACGAAAAGTTGGAAGAACTGGAGAAAACCGTTTCTCTCTTGGGTGATAAGGTGATAGCAGGAGAAGATGCCGGTACTGAGCGACTGCGGATTACAACAACAGTATATTCGATAACGTCGAAGATGCGTACACCATTGTTGGAAGAGAAATACCATGTCAAGGAGACAGAAGAAGGTAAGTTTGCCTTGGAACTGGATGGGTATATCAAGAAACTGATATGGAGGAAATGGGACACCACCTATCTGGAAGAGCGGATGAAGCAAGAGGATGAGGTCACGGCAAAGGTGGAGGCAGACCAAGCTCTTGTCAAGAAAAAGAGTGCAGAATGGAAAGCCATCATGGAAGGAATGTCGTTTAACGCCTTTCTGTTGTTCCACAGTAAGATGAATGAACTGATGAAGACCAAGAAGGCAACACTCGTTAAGTATGGTTTCCTGGCAACGGAGATGCTGGATAACCATAAGCGCTATTGGGCAAGTTCCTACTATTGGCACAACAAGAAATATGATGAATATGAATATACGACGTTCAGAAAACAGACTGAAATCATCGTAACCATCTTCTATGAAGGTATTCTGAGAGGAACACAGTATGGCAATCATCCTAGAACAAAATATGCCTTGAAGATTCATAGCATCATCGAGGAATTGATGAATAAAGACTGGAGTAAAGTCAACGAGACCCTTAAATTATGAAGGAAATCAAACTTTTTGATTACCAAGAGGATATGAAATCACGGATAGAGAAGGCTTTGTGCCTTTACCGTTCCGTGATGGCACAGATGCCTACGGGAACAGGTAAGACCTATCTGCTTACAGCAGTCATAGACTCTTTCGTGAGAGCCAATCCTAAGGCGAAAGTATGGATTGTTTCCCATAGAAGGGAGCTGGTATCCCAGATTGATGAAACCGTAAGGAAGTTCCATTCTTATTCCTCAGCTACCTCTTCTCTGTTGTCATCCGTCAAGGCGATGTCCATTCAGTGGCTGATGAGACACTACGACGAGATAGAGGAAGAACCGGGAATGATAGTGATTGACGAGGCGCACCATGCCCTTGCCAAGACCTATAAGGAGATGTGGGAGAGATTCCCGAATGCTAAGTTCCTGGGACTGACGGCTACACCTTGCCGATTGAACGGTAAGGGTTTTACTGATCTGTTTGACGTATTGGTGCAGTCGTGGGATGTTCCTGAGTTTATCAGCAAGGGTAGATTGGCGACATACGATTTTGTGAGCATCAAATCGGATGGGGTGACGCAACGGCTCATCGATTCCTTGCAGAAGCGAGGGGCTGATGGTGACTACCAGAACAAGGAAATGGATATGTTGCTGAATAAAAAACCGAGCATCGAAAGGCTCTATCGGAGTTTGGAAGAATTTGGTAAAGACAGAAAGGGCATCGTGTATGCTATCAATATTTCTCATGCTCAGAAAATCACAAAACTGTATCAAGAAAATGGCGTGAAAGCCATAGCCATTGACTCGAAGACTCCTGCTACGGAAAGACAACAAGACATTGATGCTTTCAAGAAAGGTGACATCCAAGTGCTGGTGAATGTGGATATATTCTCGGAGGGCTTTGACTGTCCGGATGTAGAGTTTGTACAGTTGGCTCGACCAACGCTGTCGCTTGCCAAGTATCTGCAGATGGTGGGACGAGGATTGCGAGTAGCTAAAGGAAAGAAGAACTGCGTGATTATAGATAATGTGGGACTGTATCGGGTATTTGGGTTGCCATCGCAAGTATGGAACTGGAAGGCTACATTTGAAGGAAGATTGAGATACAGCAGGAAGAAGGAGACTCCGAAAGAAAGAGATTTCTTCTTGATGTACGGAAAGCTAGAAACTATGTCTGTTGGTCAAGACTCTGAAATGATGATGGTGATGAGCCATGAGGAATTGATGCAGTCATTGCAGTATCGGGAGTTTGTTGATTGCAATGATGACTTTGCCATTGTCAAGTTGAATGATGGAAAGATGACGGTGGTAAACCGGCAAGGCGAACAGGTGATAGAACCAGGCAACTATTATGACATGAAGTTCTTGCAAGGTAATATCTTATCCTATCGACCTCGCAGAAAGACTGTATGTTACTACGACCTCTTGGCGAGAGTTGTTATAGACGAGGACATTCATGCGAAAGATGCTCCCGAGATAATCACCATCAATAAATGGGAGTTCGTCGAATATAATGGTCTCTTCAGATCTCG
>OMBR01000367.1_pt1 | contig 24766 bp, 23 predicted proteins | sample 1674041 | NCBI WGS metagenome assembly OMBR01 (sample SAMEA103958138, study PRJEB25191) | human gut metagenome | biome: human-associated habitat [ENVO:00009003]; feature: intestine environment [ENVO:2100002]; material: feces | place: Germany | collected 2013/2015
GATGCAACCGGCGCCGTTATGGCAGACCTTGTTGAGGACGGCCAGACCTATACGGCTGCTAAAGGCGGCCGCGGCGGCAAGGGCAATGCCTGCTATGTTACCAGCACCAACCGTGCACCGACCTTTGCCGAAAAGGGCGAACCCGGTGAAACCCGTTGGCTGAAGCTGGAGCTGAAGCTGCTGGCCGACGTTGGCCTTGTAGGCTATCCCAGCGTAGGCAAGTCCAGCATTATCGCACAGGTGAGCGCTGCCCGCCCCGAAATTGCTGCCTACCATTTTACAACGCTGTCCCCGGTTTTGGGCGTGGTACGTCTGGATGAGGAGCGCAGCTTTGTACTGGCGGATATCCCCGGTTTGATTGAAGGTGCGCATGAGGGTGTAGGCCTTGGTCATGACTTCCTGCGTCACGTAGAACGTACTAAGGTACTGCTGCATATTGTTGATGTGGCAGGCGTTGACGGCCGTGATCCGATTGAGGACTTTGATAAAATCAATACAGAGCTGGCAGAATACAGCGAGCGTCTGGCACGCCGCAAGCAATTGGTTGTTGCCAATAAAATGGACCTGCCGGAGGCTCAGGAAAACTTTGAGCGCTTAAAGGAATACGTTGAAGCCAAAGGCTACGAAATCTGCAAGGCTAGTGCTGCTACCGGCGAAGGTCTGCGTGAGCTGATGTTTAAGGCTTACGACCTGCTGCTGCAATATGTTCCTGAGGAGGATGAAGAAGACCTGGCACGCTTTGACGAGATTGATCCGGACAGCTATGAAATTGTTGTCGGAAATGATACCGACTGGGAGGTTCGCGGCAAGAACATTGAGCGTCTTGTTGCCATGACTAACTTTGATAATGACGAGGCACTTTACCGCTTCCAGCTGATCTGGAAACGCCTTGGCATTGACGAGGCGCTGAAGGAGAGAGGCGTACAGGAAGGTCAGAGTGTGCGTATTAGGGATATGGTTTTTGACTACAAGGATTGATCCTGCGGATAACGCACCGTCTGCGTCATGAAATTTACTTGACGTACGAGGAGTACGCCATCGTAAATTTCATTTAGCATCCGGCACATTCTCCACAGTCTCTAAAAAGCAAGTGTGCGGATAACGTGCTATCTGCGTCATGAAATTTCCTCGACGTACAAGGAGTACGCCGTCGTCCGTTTCATTTAGCATCCGACACATTCTCTGCGTCCTTGGCGAAAGAGACGTATTGCGGATAACGCAAAAAATAAAAACTAGAACTGCAGGTGAGGGGAAATGTTGAATAATGAAGCAAGCCGTGAGGCTTTAAAAAAGGCTAAGCGTATTGTTATTAAGGTTGGTACGAGTACGATTACCTATGCTAATGGCAAGCGCAATTTTAGTCAGATTGACCGTCTGGCGCGCGAAATCAGCGATTTGCAGAATCAGGGCAAGGAAATGATTCTGGTTACCAGCGGTGCCGTGGCTGTGGGCGTGGACCGTATGGGTTTGCCCGGAAAACCCAAAACTATTCCCGGCAAGCAGGCCGCTGCTGCCGTAGGTCAGGGCGTTCTGATGCACACCTACGAAAAATTCTTTGCCGATTACGGTCAGATTGTGGCGCAGGTGCTGATTACCAAAACAGAGGCCATTGACCGCCATCGTTATACAAATACGCGTAATACCTTTATGGAGCTGATGCGTCAGCGTGTTATCCCTATCGTCAACGAAAATGACGTTGTGGCGCTCGACGAGCTGAAAATCGGCGATAACGATAATATGTCTGCTCTTGTCGCAGGCATTGTGGATGCTGACCTTGTTATCATTCTTTCGGATGTGGACGGCCTGTATACCGCTAATCCGCAAACGCATCCGGACGCTGTTATTGTGCCCGAAGTTGCGGAAATTACTCCAGAGATTGAGGCAAGTGCCGGCGGTGTCGGCTCTGCCCGCGGTACAGGCGGTATGGCGACTAAAATTCAGGCTGCCAAGGCTGCGACAAGCAGCGGCATTCATCTGGTAATTGCCAGCGGTACCGAAAAGAATGCCATTACCCGTGTACTGCAGGGTGAAGAACTGGGAACCTTGTTCGTGAGCCGTGAAAACCGTCTGCAGTTCCGCAAGCGCTGGCTGGCCTTTGGTGCCAAAATCGCCGGCAGTATTGTTGTGGATGATGGCTGCGCCAAGGCTATTCGCAAGGCCGGCGGCTGCAGTATTCTGCCGGCAGGCGTGTTTGCCGTGCAGGGTGAATTTTTGCCGGGCAGTACGGTGAGCGTTATCGATAAGGATGCGCACGAGTTGGCGCGTGGTTTAGTGCATTATTCTTCTGCCGAGCTGGAGCAGATTAAGGGCTGCAATTCCGGCGAGATTGCAAATATTCTGGGACATAAAAATTTTGATGAGGTTATCCACCGCGATGACCTGGTTATTTTATAAGGCAGGGTGAAGATTATGGCAACGTATGAATTGGTGAAGGCTAAGGCGCAGGCTGCAAAGCAGGCTGCAGCAAAGCTTGCCGTTACTTCTACCGCAGTTAAGAATGCGGCACTTTTGGCGATGGCTGCTGCGCTGGAGGCACAACAGTCTGAAATTTTGGCTGCGAATGAGCGTGATATGACTGCTGCTGCAGCCAAGGGCATGAAAAGCTCAATGCTGGACCGTCTGAAGCTGACTGCCGAGCGCATCAGCGGTATGGCTGACGGCCTGCGTCAGGTAGCAGGCCTGGCTGACCCTGTGGGGAATGTTATTGACGGCAAAACTCTGCCTAACGGTCTGCATATTACCAAAATTCGCGTTCCACTGGGCGTTATCGGTATTATTTACGAGGCACGTCCCAACGTTACGGCGGATGCCGCAGGCCTGTGCCTGAAGTCCGGCAATGCTGTTATCCTTAAGGGCGGCAGTGAGGCGATGGAGTCCAATAAAACTGTTGCTGCGATTTTGGCGCAGGCTGCGGAGGGTGCAGGCATTCCTGCGGACTCTATTCAGTTTATTGATACCAGCGACAGACAGGCTGTGCAGGATTTAATCCATATGAACGGCTTGGTGGACGTGGTTATTCCTCGCGGCGGTGCCGGCCTGATTCAGGCGGTAGTGCGTAATGCCAGCGTGCCGGTTATCGAAACAGGTGCGGGCGTATGCCATACCTATGTTGACAAGGATGCCGACGTGGAGATGGCTATGAAGATTGCCTTCAATGCCAAGGTGCAGCGTCCTTCCGTATGCAATGCAATGGAAACATTGCTGGTGCATAAGGATATTGCGGATAAATTCCTGCCGATGATGCTGATGATGTATAATTCCTCCGCCGTAGAAATATGCGGTGACGAGGCTGTGCAGGAGTATAGCGGTCAGGTGCATCCGGTAACTGAAGAAGACTGGTCTACGGAATACGGCGATTTGCGTCTTTCCGTCAAGATTGTGGACAGCATTGAGGAGGCTATGGCACATATTGCCAAATACGGCACCGGTCACAGCGAATGTATTGTTACGAATAATTATCAGGCGGCACAGCTTTTCCAATATACCGTGGATGCTGCTGCTGTTTACGTCAATGCTTCTACCCGTTTTACCGACGGCAACGAATTCGGCTTCGGTGCGGAAATCGGCATCAGCACACAAAAGCTGCATGCCCGCGGACCTATGGCGCTGCCGGAGCTTACGAGTACGAAGTATCTGATTAACGGTAACGGTCAGGTGCGCAAATAAGCTCATATGTAACGGTGTTGCTGAATGGTTAGCAATGAAAAACCTCAGGGATGACAGATGTTACTTAAGGCTGACGTAATATCAGATGCTATATTTTAATAAAGCATAATACTTACTGAAACCCGCTTCAATGGCGTAAGCCGGCGAAGCGGTGTTTTGCTTTTGCAGGAAAGCTGTCTGATGCAGGTAAAATTCACATTTTTGCACCGATTTTTATTGCCTGAGGTATATGCTTTAAGTGTAAAATTTGATATAATTAATTGGATAAGATTGCTTTGTTGCTATTGCACAATTTAGAAAGCTGGAGGGAACTCTTTTGGAAGAATTGTATCGTGAAGAATCTGGAACAAGTACGCAAAGAAAAATCTTTGCAGTGATTGCCTTGCTGATGATTGCGAGCCTTTATTGGCATGAATGGACCTGGCTGCAGGAACATAGACGCTTTGATATGCTGGGCTGGGGTATGGATACAGTGCTTTTGGCTCTGTGGATTTGGCGTGTAGCCTTTGGCTATACTCTGATACTCTACAAGGATATGAAGCTTGAGGTAATCAGCCACGGCTTAGGCTTTATTAAACGCAGTTATGTTGTTGACCTGACCCGTACAGAAAGCTTTACCGATAAATATGTAAAGAGCTTTTTCCGTAAAACAGCGATTAAGCATTACATCCATCGCTATAATTCACTTGATGAAAATCCGCAGCGCTTGCTGGTATTTACCGAAGGCAAGAAAAATAAGCTGGCGGGTTTGCTGTTTAAATCCAGTGATGAGTTTGTCCGTGTACTGCGTAAGGAAATGCCGGATAAATTCATTCAGCTTTAATTGATGATTGTTTTGGTATAGGAGGCTTTGACAGATGGAAACAATAGCTAACGTAGAACCGGTGGTAGTCTGCGCCCGCGTTATGCAAATATTTTTTGGTTCTTTTATTTACATTTATCTGATTGCCAAGCTGGTTGGCCCCGATAACAAATTGGCCTGGTTCAGAAAACGTAAAAAATATACCTTCTTTAACCGCCGTGGTATTTTCGGTGAGGATATTAACTTCGGTTATCCTGTATGCTGGCAAGGCGTTCTTGTTTTCCTGGCAATTTACGGCGTAGTTTTCGGCGTCGGTTACTGGTATATTTTCGTACATGCATATTAAGCTAAAAGTTTTATAAGAGGAAGGATTTGCTTCAATGGCAGAAATTAGAGGTATTGTTGTTAAAAAGCAGGGCGAGCGCGCTGAGGTAAAGGTTGATAAAGCTGAAAGCGAACTGACAGGCCTGCCTAAATACATAGATTGCTGGAACCCGGTAGGTGCTAAGGCCGGCGATGTAGTAGGTGCGGAATACCGCGATTTTGACCAACGCAAGGCTAAGCTGGTTATTTACGGTCTGCCGGTAGCAGGCATTCTTGCAGGTGTTGCCTGCGGACACAGTATGGCTACGTTCTTTCATATGGATGAATTGCCGTTTATTGCCGTCTGTATTGTTTTGTGGCTTTTGGTAACCGTAAACTATGCACGTATTTTTAAACGTGATGCGGTACGCGAAGGCAAGCAGGCTGTTATTTTTGAAATCCAGCAGCCGAAGATTGTTATTGATATGGGTCAAAAGGAATAGGCTGAAGCATGAAGGTTATTTTGGCATCAGCCTCTCCGCGCAGACAGGCGCTGCTGCAACAAATAGGTATTACTCCGTTGGTTTGTCCGGCGGATTTTGCCGAAGGCAGCGGAACTGCCAGCCAGGCGCAGGAGGTTGCTTTGTATAATGCAGCCGGCAAATGCGCCGCTGTAGCAGCAAAGATGGGAGATGAGCTTCCTATAATTGCTGCAGATACAATCGTAGTAATTGATAATGTTATTTTGGGCAAACCGCAGGATGCAGCAGCTGCCAAGGCTATGCTGCAGTGCTTGTCCGGACGTACACATCAGGTGATAACAGGCGTTGCTGTGCGCTATAAGGGACAGCAGCTGTCCAAGGTGTGCGTTACTGACGTAAGCTTTCGTCAGCTGACTGCTGAAGAAATAGATGCTTATATTGCTACAGGCGAGCCTATGGATAAGGCAGGAGCCTATGGCATTCAGGGCAGAGGTGCTGTCCTGGTGGAAAAAATCAATGGCTGCTATAACAATGTTGTAGGTCTGCCGTTGTCATTGTTGTACTTAATGATGCAAAGATTGGGAGTATGAGGAGCTATGAAGAGTGACTAATCCTGCAGTAAGCAGGACCTGCGATTTTTGCAGTGATTTTAGTAGTATCGACAAAACAACAAACAAAGAGAGTATTAAAAATCTTCCCTTAGAGGACAGACCACGGGAAAAGCTTTTTCTGCGTGGGGTGGAAGCGCTGACGGATGCGGAGCTGCTGGCAATATTGCTGCGCACAGGCACTGCTCGAAAATCAGCGTTGGAGATTGCTAAGGAGCTCACGGCTGACGGAGGTCTGTACAGGCGTCTGGCGGGAGTGAGGGACTTAAATGAGCTTATGCAAATCAAGGGTATGGGGCAGGCCAAGGCAGCAACAGTTTTGGCAGCTCTGGAAATAGGCAGACGTATTGCGTCGGCCCGCCCTTTGGATAAAATTCGTTTTGGCTGTCCGCAGGATGGTGCGGCATTTTTGATGCCACGCCTGCGTTATGCCACAAAGGAACAATTTTTGGTAATTTTGTTAAACAGTAAGAATAAAGTAATAGGCACAGAGCTGGTATCAGAGGGTTCGCTGACCAACTCGGTGGTGCATCCGCGTGAGGTATTTCTGCCGGCGATTCTGCAGCATGCAGCCTCTATCTGCGTGGCACATAATCATACTTCTGGTGATCCACAGCCAAGCATTGAGGACAGGCAGCTGACAGCTGTTTTGCTGGCGGCAGGACAAACGTTGGGGATTCCTCTTCTGGACCATCTGATTATCGGGGACGGTGCTTATTACAGCTTTCAGGAAGATGGAGCATTAGAAGTTTAGGAGGATAGTCGGAAATGAAGTTTACTTTCCCTAATATCAGTATTTTTAACAATATGTCGGATGACATGGGTATAGATCTGGGCACTGCAAATACGCTGGTGCATTGCAAGGATAAGGGTATTATTATCCGCGAGCCGTCGGTAGTAGCTGTTGAAAAGGATACTAACGAGGTACTGGCAATCGGTGCGGAGGCCAAGAGAATGATCGGCCGTACTCCCGGTAACATTGTCGCTATCCGTCCGATGAAGGATGGCGTTATTGCCGACTATGAAATTACTCAGTCTATGCTGAAATATTTTATTAAGCAGGCTATGGGCAACCGTACCTTTGTACGTCCGCGCATTCTGGTTGGTGTGCCTTCCGGTGTTACCGAAGTAGAAAAGCGTGCTGTTGTTGATGCTACTATTGAAGCAGGTGCGCGTGAGGCTTACTTGATTGAAGAACCGATGGCGGCAGCAATCGGTGCAGGCCTGCCTGTACAGGAAGCAACCGGTAGCATGGTTGTTGATATCGGCGGCGGTACCTGTGAGGTTGCCGTAATTTCTCTGGGCGGCATTGTTGTCAGCAAGAGCGTACGCTGCGGCGGCGATGCTATCGACAGTGCTATTGTACGTTATATCCGCAAAGCCTTTAATATGTTTATCGGTGAGCGTACAGCAGAAAATATTAAAATTGAAATCGGTACCGCAATGAAGGTTGATGAGCCTGCTGTTATGGAAGTTCGCGGCCGCGACCTGCTCAGCGGTCTGCCTAAGAGTATAGAGGTTAATGCCAACCATGTATGCGAGGCTGTTAACGAGCCTGTAAGCATGATTGTGGACGCTGTTCGTAACACATTGGAGCGTACACCGCCTGAACTGTCCGCTGATATTATGGATCGTGGCATTGTTATGACAGGCGGCAGCTCTATGCTGCGCAATCTGGACAGACTTATTTCTCAGGAAACCGGTATGCCGGTATTCGTGTCCGATGAAGCTTTGAACTGTGTTGCTCTCGGCACCGGTATTGCTGTAGAAAATATTGATATTTACCGCAAAGGCTTTATGACCTCTAAATAAGTAGGAATGCAGCATGAATAAGAAGGTTATGTTGGTAGCTTTGTTCATTCTGGTCCTGTTTTCTATGCTGGCGATGGCCGTAGCAGGCAGAAGCCGTTTTCCTTTGGTCAACAGAGCGGTGGCGGCAGTAGTGCTGCCGGTAGAAAGTATGCTGACCGGGTTAGGCAATGCCGGTGATGGCGTGCGTGGCTATTGGAAAGCACTGACAGTAATGCAGAGCGAAAATGCAAAGCTGAAACAAGAAAATATTGAGCTGCGTAATGCCAATATCCAGATGGCTTCGATGTATGCAGAAAACAGGCAGCTGAGAGGCTTGCTGGAGTATAAGGAGCAGCACAAATCGCAGAAGGTTGTAGCAGCAAAGGTAATTGCCCGCAGCTTTGGCGATTTACGTGACTGCATATATATCGCTGCCGGTAAGGACAGAGGCCTGGCACCTGATATGGCTGTAGTAAACGGCGGCTTGGTAGGCGTGGTTGACGAGGTATATGATGATTATGCTCGTGTACTTTTGCTCACCTCTCCGCGCTGTCGAGTAGGTGCTAGGGTATTGCGCGCTGATTCACGTGCTGTCGGTGTAGCCGGCGGTGTCAGCGGCAAGGATAAGCTGCTGTTGGAGCATATTTACCGCGAAGCAAGCCTGCGTGAGGGCGATATTATCGTTACCAGCGGTTACAGCGGCAGCCATCCAGCAGATATTCTTATCGGTAAGGTTACTGCTACTCATATGGATAGTGTCGGTCTGCTGCAGGAAGCAGATATTGTACCTGCTGCTGATATTGCAGATGTTGAACAGGTATTGGTTATTGTTGGCTTTACGCCGGAAGCGAAAATCGTATTACAGGGAGGACAGGCAAAATGAGGAGACTGATTTGGCCCGTCCTGTTTCTGTTCTTAATGCTGCTGCAGGGTTCGATGTCTGTGTACTATACAGGCTGGCTTTCCTGTGATTTGCTGCTTTTGGCGGTATATGCTTATGCGATGCTGCGCGGCGAAAAAGCTGGGGCGGTAGTTGGCGGTATCACCGGACTGCTGCAGGATGCAATGACGGTGGGGATTTTTGGCTTCCATATTCTCAGTCGTATCTGTGTAGGTTATATAGTGGGCCTGACAAAGGAAAAGGTGTTTAAGGATAATTATCTTTATCATATGAGCGCTATTGCGACGATTACTTTTATCCTGCGTTTTGTTTACTGGTGGCTGGAACTTTTGCGCAGTGGCGGACGCTGGAGCATATTTTTTGCATATTTATGGGATTCCCTGGGCTATATTATAGGCAATGCGCTGTTGGTATGGCCTGTTGTAGTTATAATGAAGATGATTTATGAATGGATCAGAAAAGAAGATATATCTTATTAACCAGGAAGCAGGAAAGGAGACAGACGTAGCCTATGGAAGATAGAAACCGGATAACCAGATTGCACACCTTGCTGGTTGTGTGTCTGGTATTATTTGCTGTGCTGCTGGGACGAATGGTTTATTTGCAGCTGTGGCGCGGTGATTACTACGCTAAGCAATCTGACGGCAACAGGCTGCGCCAGTCGCGTATTCTTGCTCCACGCGGAATTATTTATGATAGCGAAGGTAAAGAGCTGGTAAATAATTTGCCCGGTTATGCCGTAGTATTGCAGAAGCAGTCCAGCTATAAACCGGAAACACTGCAGCGCCTCAGTAATTTGCTGCAGATGCCTGTAGAAGAAATTAACGCTAAAATTAAGGCGAGTGAAAATTTTTATGAACCGATTATGCTGAAAAATAATCTTGATCAGCAGATGGTAACCAAAATAGAAGAACAGCGCCGCTATATGCCGGAGGTTATGCTTTCGGTGCAGCCTATCCGCAATTACCCATATCATGAGCTTGCTGTACATGCTTTGGGTTACGTAGGCGAGGTAAGCTCCTATGAAATTGAGCAGGGACTGTTTAAGAATATTAGTCAGGGAAGTCTTGTCGGTAAGGGCGGATTGGAAAAGACTTATGATAAATATCTGCGCGGTGAGGACGGCGCCTTTATGGAGGAGGTTGACGTTGCCGGTAACGTTGTCAAGCATTACGATTCCGTGCAACCTATTCCCGGCAAAAATCTGAAGCTGACGATAGATTACGAGCTGCAAAAGGAGCTGGAGGCTTTTACAGATAAGCATCTTGCCTTTCTGCGAAGCTCCGGTATTGCTCCCGGAGCGAGAGCAGCGGCGGTAGTAGCCATCGATCCGCGTAACGGTGCGGTAAGGGCGATGGTAAGCCGTCCAGGCTATGACCCCAACTGGTTTGTGCATGGCATTTCCTCAAAGAATTGGAATTCTATTAATAACGATCCCAATTACCCGATGAATAACAAGGTTATTACCGGTGAATATCCGCCTGGTTCTACCTTTAAGATTGTTACCGGCAGTGCTGCCTTTGAACTGAAAAAGGTTGGCTTGAACGAGCCTATTTTCGACGGTGGTTTTCATCCGATGGTTCCTACTATGGGTAACGCCGGCGGCGAGGTTTTAGGATGGCTGACATTTATCAAAGCGTTGGCGATGAGTGATAACGTTTATTTTTACGAGCTTGGTTATCGCGTCGGCATTGATAATATTGAAAAATATGCGCATATCTTTGGCTTTGGCGAACGCACCGGTATTGACCTGGAAGGCGAAAGCAAAGGCCTTGTTGCCTCTAAAAAAGTAAAGCGTGAAATTTGGGATGAGGACTGGCGCTTAGGCGATACCTTCAACGCTGCTATCGGTCAGGGCTTCAACCTGACGACACCGATTCAGCTTTCTGTTATGCTGAGTATTGTTGCTAATGGCGGTACTAAGTATCAGCCATATCTGGTTGACAGTATTATAAACAGTGATGGCAGTCTTTTTGAAAAGCCTAAACGTGCTGAAGGTAAGCATATTGATGTGTCACAGCAGACAATTGACTATATCCGCATGGGCATGAGTGCTACTACGCAGGAGGGTGGTACGGCATCGTACTTTGCCGGCCTGCCTAAGCCAATTGCCGGTAAAACCGGTACTGCCGAAAACTCTCATGGACGTGACCATGGTTTGTTTGTAGCCTATGGTCCGGTAGATGACCCTGAGCTTGTTGTAGTCTGCATTGTGGAACAGGGCGGCTTCGGCTCTGTTGCGGCAGGTCCTATTGTTTATAAAGCATTTGAAGAATTTTTCCAGGAAAAGGGTTATATGCCCCGCCCTGATAAGGCTGCCCCGAAAAAGGACACCATCCAATAATGCAGGAAGGAGTACATTGTGGATTTAAAACGTATCCTGAAAAATCTTGACTGGTGGCTGATTACTGCTGTGCTGATTCTTATGGGCTGTGGCTTGGGACTTATCGACAGTGCTACCCATTCCTTTGCTGTCAGCACCGGTAAGGCCTGGCATGTGCAGCGCCAAAGTATGTTTATGGTCTTTGGCCTGGCTATTGTTACTGTATCGTTGGCTTTTGATTACCGTGTTCTCAAAAATTATGCCACCAAGCTGTATATAATTAATATCATACTGCTTTTAGCGGTAATGTTTGTAGGACAAAGTCAATTGGGCGCACAGCGCTGGATTCAAATAGGCTCTATGTCCTTTCAGCCCAGTGAATTTGCTAAGGTTTTTCTCATTATCTGCTTAGCTACCTTTATGGATAAGCGAATTGAATGGTTGGAGGAATTTAAGGATTACCTGCCGGTTTTTGCATATATTCTGGTGCCGTTTATACTTGTTATGCGTCAACCGGACTTAGGAACCTCGCTGACCTTTATTGCTATCCTTATAGGTATGATTTTTGTCAGCGGCTTCAAGTATAAATGGTTCTTCCGCATGGGACTGGCTTTTGTGGCTTTGATGCCGGCCTTTTGGATGATTCTGAAGGATTATCAGAAGAACCGTATTCGTGTTTTTCTGAATCCGGAGCTTGATCCTTTCGGCAGCGGTTATCATGTTATTCAGTCTAAAATTGCTATCGGCAGCGGCGGATTTCTTGGCAAAGGCTGGTTGGCCGGAACGCAGAGCCAGTTGAACTTTTTGCCGGAAAACCATACGGACTTTATTTTTGCTGTTGCCGGTGAAGAGTTTGGCTTTATCGGAACGGTGTTTATCATTTCTATGTATATGATTATCATCTGGCGAGGTATTGCGATTGCGCTTGATGCAGATGACACCTTCGGCATGCTTTTGGCAACCGGTGTAACGTCTATGTTTATGTTCCATGTTATGGTCAACATTGGTATGACTGCAGGTATTATGCCTGTAACCGGCGTACCGCTGCCATTTTTGAGCTATGGCGTCAGCTCGCTGACGACGAACCTGATGTTGGTGGCGATTTTGTTGAATATTAAGGTGAAAAAACAGAACTTACAGTTCTAAGGATGATGATATCAACCTTTTTATAAAATATTATAGGAATCGGTCGACGCTAAAGTGCCATATGCTTAGCAACGACTCCTAGGAGTACGTTTAGTACGCCGTCGTCGCCGTCGCTTCGCCTCTGATACTTTCTCGTCAACCTTTTTATAAAAAACTAGAGGGAGCGGTCGACGCTAAAGCATCATATCAGATAAATATTGACGAAAACTGTTTTGAATAAACCCTTCAATCATTAAATATAGAGGAGAATATGAATTTGAAAAAGGATTTAACTATTGATATTTTAAGCAGCGTGCAAAAGCCTGCTCGCTACACTGGCGGCGAGTTCGCCAGCATTGTTAAGCCTGCTGAAGAAGTAGAGGCAACTATTGCTCTGGCCTTCCCGGATGTATACGAAGTAGGTATGAGTTATCTTGGATTTAAAATTTTATACCATTTGCTGAACAAGGAAGAAGGAATTGCCGCAGAACGTGTTTACGCGCCCTGGATTGACCTCGAGGCGAAGATGCGTGAGCGTGAAATTGTGCTTTGCACTCTGGAAACCAAAAAGGCTTTGAGGGAATGTGATATTGTAGGTTTTACTTTGCAATACGAGCTTTCCTATACCAATATCTTAAATATGCTTGATTTGGGTGGCGTGCCGCTGCTGGCTAAGGATCGTACTGATGCAGACCCCTTTGTTATTGTAGGCGGCCCCTGTGTGTACAACCCGGAGCCTTTGGCTGATTTCTTCGATTTTGCTGTTATCGGTGAAGGCGAAGAGGTTTTGATAGAGGTAATGCGTTGCTACAAGGAGTGGAAGCGTGAAGGCAAACCCGGCGGCAGACAAGAATTTCTGCAGCGTGTGGTAAAAATCAAGGGTATTTATGTACCTTCCTTCTATGAAGCAGAATATAATGAGGACGGCACCTTTAAGGCAATTAAGCCGCTGCGCGAGGATATTCCTGCTGTTATCCAAAAGCGTGTTATAGAGGATATGAACAGCGTAGATTTCCCGACCTCTCCGATTGTTCCTTTCGGTGAAATTGTTCATGACCGCATCATGCTGGAGGTTTTCCGTGGCTGCAGCCGTGGCTGCCGTTTCTGCCATGCAGGCATGGTTTACCGCCCCGTGCGTGAGCGCAAGCCGGAGGTGCTGATGGACCTGTCGCGTAAGCTGGTAGATAACACAGGCTATAATGAAATCAGCCTGGTATCCCTTTCCAGCGCCGATTATTCCTGCCTGGCTCCGCTGGTACATAATATGATTGGCGAGTTTAAGGATGAACGCGTCAGCGTTTCTCTGCCTTCTCTGCGTATCGACAGCTTCTGTGTTGCTATCGCCAAGGAGGTACAGGCAGTGCGTAAGAGCGGTCTGACCTTTGCTCCGGAAGCAGGCAGCCAGAAGATGCGTGATGTTATCAACAAGGGCGTAACAGAAGAGGATTTGATGAATGCTGTCGGTGCAGCATTTGAATCCGGCTGGAACAGCGTTAAGCTGTACTTTATGATAGGTCTGCCCTATGAAACTGATGAGGATGTGCTGGCGATTGCTGATTTGGCACGCAAGGTACAGTATAAATATTTCCAGATTACCGGTAAGCGTGGCTGTAAGGTTACTGTAAGTGCTTCTTCCTTCGTACCTAAGCCGTACACTGCTTTCCAATGGTTTGCGCAGAATGATTTGGAAGAAATTCGCCGTAAGCAGTTCCTGCTGAAGGATGAAATCAAAAAATATAAGAATATCACCTTAAACTATCATGATGCCAAAACCGGTACGATTGAGGCTGTTTTTGCACGTGGCGACCGCCGTGTAGGCAAGGCGTTGCTGCTGGCATGGCATAAGGGAGCGCGTTTTGACGGCTGGAGCGATTGCTTCTCCTACGAGCGTTGGCTGGAGGCTATCAGCGATGCCGGTCTTGATAAAGACTTTTACGCTGCCCGCGAGCGCGGTGAGCAGGAGGCTTTCCCGTGGGAGCATATCTCTCCTGGTGTCAGCCGCCGTTTCCTGTGGAACGAATGGCGTAAGGCTTACGCTCAGCAGCTTACGCATGACTGCCGTCGCGCAAGCTGTACCGGCTGCGGTGTTTGCCAGGCATTGGGCGTAAAAATCGTTGACTATAAAGAAGAGTATCAAAACAATGGGGAGGTACAGGCATAATGAAACTGCGTATGCAAATTACCAAGGATAAGGATATCCGCTTTATCTCCCATCTGGAATATGTGCGCACCATCGGCCGCGCAATCCGCCGTGCCAAGTTGCCTGCTGCCTATTCCGAAGGCTTTAATCCGCATTTGAAGTTCAGTCTGGCTTCTGCGCTGGGTGTAGGCGTAGTAAGCTATACAGAGTTCGTGGAAATCGAGCTTGCAGAGCCGATGGAGGTAGAAAAGGCTGCGTTGGCTCTTGATGCTGCTTTGCCGCGCGGTATTCGCGTGCTGGCTGCTGATGCTGTTGATACGCATCACGCTGCCCTGATGAGTCAGGCGGCAGGTGCAAGCTATCGCATAACGCTGCCTTATAGCAAAGACGTGAGCGCTGCTGTTGCAGAGTTCAATGCGGCGCCGGAGCTGCTGTTCAAAAAAGCTGCACCCAAGACGAAGGTCAAGTTCAAGGAAATCGACGTTAAGTTTTACATCCCGCAGCTTACTGCGGAGCAGACCGAAACGGAAACAATCTTCAGCTTTGACTGTAAAATTACGCCGACAGGAAGCATGAAGGCAGTAGATTTGCTGAATGCACTGAATGAGCAGTATGGTTTGGCGCTGCCTGTTGAGATGGCCGATATTGAGCGTCTTAGACTGTACCGCAATAATAAAAACGGCAAGCCTATTCCAATGCTGAACAGTGATGCCGTAACCTTAGGCTGATTTTAGCTTAAGGCTGTAAAAATAAAAAAGAGCAAAGCCTGCTCAGTGCTTTGATGATTAGAAAACCCCGTGGCGTCTGCCACGGGGTTTTTGCGTGCCTTGGATATGCTATTTTATCTGCAGCTCCAGCTTGTAAATATACTTATCGGTATCACCTGTCAGCCAGTAATCACACAGCGAGGTGACATAAAGCGGTGATATTGGTGTGAGCTGATGTTCCCTGCAATATTCTGCCAGCATTTGCAGATACTTTTTGTTGTTAAACATGTAGACACCCTGAAAATAAAGCGTCAGATAATCGCCTGCGGGCTTTTGATAACAATGCGGGGTAGGGAGCTTGTCATGAAGCGTATAAAAATAATGCTTCAGATGCTTGCTTTCGAAATCCTGCAAAATTTCCGTATCATAAATATAGCCAAAGCCGTTGGTTGTTAAGGTAATATCGTTTTGCAGATTGGTAAACATTTGGGCAATATGGGTAGAACGCTTTTTGAAGCATTCATTTTCTTCGGCAATGCTGCTAAGATAAAGATAATGTGCCTGCTCATGGACAAGCATAATTTTATCCAGCGTAATATTATCAATGTGGTCGAGCTTACCTAATTCGCTTTGCAGCTCTGCTTGCATGGTCTGCATACGGGAAATTTCCTGCGTAAAGAACTCTATGCGCTCGTTAAATAATTTTCTGTAATTTTGGAGAGAGCGGTTGGCAAGATAATCCTTGATGCGTGCAATCGGCACATCCAGCCGGCGTAGCGTAAGAATCAGCTGCAATAAAAACAACTGGCTGCGCTTGTAATAGCGGTAACCGTTTTCGTCGACAAGCTCTGGCGTAATCAATCCCAGCTTATCATAATAAAGCAAAGTCTTGCGGGGAATTTTGCAAAGCTGTGATAATTCACCGGTCGTAAAGTAATTTTGTATATTTTTTGACATTTTTAGCATTTCCCCCTTGACTGTCTAGCTGCTATACACAGTATTATAACATATAAAAGAGAGATTGCATATTAATACTTCGTTCAAATAATTTCAAGTGCTTAATACGTAACTCGTTGTTTTTTTGATGAGTGAATGGAGGTATATCTGTGAAAAAACTGGCTAGTAAAGGTTTATTGATGAGCGCATTGATTTGTGGCAATGTACTCTGGGGGGGGCACAACAGTTCTTGCTGATGAGGTTCAGGAGTATGAACTGGATGAGATGGTTGTAACAGCTACGAGAACCATGAAGCAGATTCAGGAGGTTCCGTCCAGTGTCAGTGTGGTAACGGCAAAAGATATCGAGGAGCGTAACATTACATCCGTTCCGGAAGCTTTACAGACCTTACCTGGTGTGTATAAAAGTCAAGCAATTCAAGGCGGTATTCAGCTTAGAGGTTTTGGTTCGGGTGATATTCTTGTATTAGTAGATGGTTTACAGATGAACTATCCTTTCAACAGCACTGTGGACTGGGAGATGATCCCGGTAGAAAACATTGAGCGTATTGAAGTTGTGCGTGGTGCTGGTTCTTCTCTGTATGGCGGACATGCTGTTGGCGGTGTAGTAAATATTATTACAAAGGATGCCAAGAAGAAAGGCTTGAATGCTAACATAGTTTTGAATTATGGTAGCAATAATACTTGGAAAAAGGCTCTTTATGCTGATGTAAAAGCCAATGAAAAAGTTTCTTTCGGCGTTGGCTATGAAAATCGTAAATCGGATGGATGGGGAAATTATTATCAGACAAAAGCTGCTAGCAAAGGCAGTGGGACAATTGTTCCTGATAATAAACCGCCACAATTAAGCAATGGTACATATATTGTAGCTACACGCGGCGATAGAAAATATGAGAGCGAAACCTACAGTGCAAATGTAAAGTATAATTTTGATGCGGAACGTTCCTTGAAATATACTTTTGCCAATACTACGAGTACTTATTATTATCCGAGTCCTAAGAGTTATATTTATAAAGACGGTAAGCCTGTATGGAGCGGTAAAGTTGATTTAGGAAATGGAACTTATGTATCTCCTAGTCTAGGAACTTCCTTAGGCTATGATGGTGAGAAAGAGTACAACAAACACACTTTAGCATATAATGATGATAAAAATAAAATAAATGCTAATTTCAGTTTGCTTGATATGAAAAAATCCGGATATAGTAGTGCTAGTAGCACTGCTAAAGAGGTTCCCTGGTATGGAGCAGGCAGTGATTCTTCATATCCTGGAAAAACCTATGTATTCGATTTCCAAAAGGCTTGGGAAAATATTGGTAAACACGATATTTTAATTGGTGGAGATTTTAAACAAGAGGAGTTTACCCAATATAGAAAATATCTGAAAAACTATCATGATCATGATTCCGTAGATACAAGTAAGGGAAAGAATGGCTTATTCCAAGTAAACACCGGTAAAGCACAGAATATAGCTTTATTTGTTCAAGATGAATATAAATTTAATGAACCTTGGACTATGTATCTTGGATTACGCTATGACCATTATAAGAAGTACAATGGTAGCACAACAAGCTATAACCTTGATGGCAGTTTAGACGCAAATAATTCCAGCAAGCATGGTGAAGGCTCATACAATGAATTGAGCCCTAAAATTGCTTTTGATTTTAAAGCTGATGATAATACTAATTATTATGTATCTTATGGTCATTCATTTAATCCTCCTCCGTTTAGTCAAATTTTCCGTTATGAGCAGAACGTACATGCCAATCCGGATCTTGATCCTGAAACATCTGATACCTTTGAGATTGGTATGAAGAAAAAAATCTCTGATAAGACCAATATGGGTATCTCCATGTATAAGGTGAAAACTGATGATAAGATAGTATATACTTATCATTATAAACCCGGCACTAAAGTAGTAGATTATAAGTCTTATGAAAACTATGGTACTGAAAAGCGTCGCGGAGTAGAGTTTAGTCTTGAACATAAGCTTACTGAAGAATTATCTGGATATCTTAATTATTCTTGGCAGCATGGCAAAGTAGAAAGAACAGCAGTAGCTAATACAAATCTTGGTAGTGTTAATTCTACTGATTATGGTATTCCGAAGCATTTATTACACGCTGGATTGAATTACAAAAAAGATAAACTTGGCGTAAATCTTGACTGTCAATATGTGAGTGCTCGTCAAGCACCGGATGATGAAACCGGTGAATATGGTTCTGAAGATCCGTACTTTATCGTAAATATGGGCTTCAATTATGAAATTGCAAAAAATGCTGTATTACAATTTACGGTAGATAATGTATTTGACAGAGAGTTCTATGCAAGTGAACCTACTTCTGGTCGTGTTTATAGTGTTGGCCTGCGCTACAGCTTCTAATTACTTGCTTAACGTTTTTCAATAGCTTAAAATAGGGATAGGGTGGTTGAGTTACCCTATCCCTATTTGTTATCGAGGTGATTGCCTATGTTATATAACCTTAAACGTTTAACCGGTTACGCTCTTGGCTTTGTATTGTTTTATGCGCCGGTGGCGCTCTTTCAGCGCTGCCTGTTCTATTTGCTTTACGGAAGCTGGCAGCCGCAAAGTATTCACGGCCTTTGCTTTCGTATTCCGATAGAGCATGTGTTTGACGGAATAATCTGGCGACTGACACCGATAAGCATGCTGAGCACATTACTGCTATTGGCAGCAGCCTTCTTCCTGGGGCCTGTTTTTTGCGGCAGGTTGTGCCCGGCGGGTGCGTTTACCGAATATCTGTCGAAGCTGATGCCGTCAAAATTTCAAATCAGCTGGCACAGTTATACAGAAATTGCGCCTATCCGCTACGGTATGCTGGCAGGTTTTTGCCTTGTGCCCTTTTTCGGTGGCATTCTGGCCTGCTCCTATTGCAACTTCTTTTTGTTTGATTTATTGGCTAACTATTATACACGAGGTTACTTTATTTCGCTGACCTCCAGTCTGCTACTGACAGCAATTATGTGGGTGCTCGTCTTTGGAATCTTTACTAAAGGCGGACGCGGCTTCTGCAATTTTTTGTGCCCGGTGGGAGCGGCACAGGGACTGATGCATGCCTTAGGCTGCAAGCTGCCGTTTGTACTGCGTGTGCACGTTGACAAAAACCAATGCATAGGCTGTGGTTTGTGCGAAAAGAAGTGCCCGATGGAATCCGCTGAGCTTGCTGAAGGCAAAGCGCAGATTAACCAACATAATTGTATCTGCTGCGGTGTATGTCAGCATGCTTGCCCGGTGCAGGCTATCAGCTACGGGAGGAAACGCATATGAAAGGTAAGCTGATAAATTTTATTGCGGCAATGGGAATTCCTGTCAGCGGCATTACCACGCAGGGGGCAGGATGTACAGGGATTTGCGGCAGCTGCAGCTTGAATTGCGCGCCGGGAATTGTTGCTTTACTGCTTTTGGCAGGCAAGGCAATTTACAAACGTTATCATGGCGAGGTGATGCAGCATGAATAAGCAAATGTTAAAGCGTGTGTTGGCCTTTGTGTTGATGGCGGCTGTAATGGTAGGGCTAGTGTTTTTCCGCAGTGAAAACAACTATGACAAGCATTATTTCCGTGCCAAGCTGGCACGGGGACAGGAGATATATTGCCAAATAGACCTAGGCAAGGAGGGGGAACTGAAATATTTTCTGCAGCCCAATATCTATACCTTATATTTACGCCTGCTGCCGGAGAATAAGCAAGCGCAGCTGCGCTGCGAGGGCGAAGGCCTGCAGATGCTGCTGTCGCGCAGCAGCAAAAAAGGCTTGTGGAAAAAGCTGGCGCCTGATGAGATGATAAAGCAGTACAAGGGACAGATGTCAGTGAGTGCTGAGCTGTATTTTTCGCTGGAGCAGCTGCAAAAGTACCATGTACAGCAGGGGAAAATCAAGTTTTATGATGCACATGGCTTGTATGGAACTGTTGTTATTGATGTAATCAATTCACGGGTGAAAAGAGATTAATATGTTTTTTAAGCTGTGGGCAGAAGTTCTGCCTGCAGTTTTTTTATAGAAATATCTGTGAGTTTTTGAGTAACAAAATGATTCATTATTCTTCTCTTCACTACGCCCGTCAAGTGCAATAAAATTGAAAATTTTTTCAGACAGTAAGTCTTTACGGGGGGGACATCTGTGCTATAATAAACTAAACAACAAGAGTTTGCAGATTGCTTTATGACAGTACTAAGGATTTTGTAATCTGCATTTTCTCCTCTTGCTGCAATGAATGCGTTTATAAATTGCCCACGGTGGATGACGGTAAAGAAGTACAGAGGAAACAAGGCAACTCTTGCACAGACTTTACTGAAGTTTCCCTTAGGGTGATTTGTAAAAATAAAAATTGGCAGTCGACTATACTGCCGGATTTCCTAAGGGAGGAAAAGAAAATGAAAAAATCTTTAGTTCTCGCAATGGCAATGGCTCTTGGTGTAACCGCTTCCGCTTACGCTGCTAACCCCTTCTCTGACGTTCCTGCTGGCCACTGGGCTTATGATAGCATCAACAAACTGGCTGCTGCTGGCGTAGTTGAAGGCTACGGCGACACCACCTTCGGTGGCGACAAACTGATGACCCGTTATGAAATGGCTCAAATCGTTGCTAAAGCAATGGCAAAAGGCGCTAACGTTGACAAACTGGCTGCTGAATTCGCTGATGAACTGGATAACCTGGGCGTTCGCGTTGCTAACCTGGAGAAAAAAGCTGACAACGTAAAGATCACCGGTGAAGTTCGTTATCACTATGGCGACCATGATAAAGATGTAGATGCTGGTTATGAAACTAAACTGCGTACTCGTCTGTGGATTAATGGTCAAATCAATGATGACTGGAAATACACTGGCATGATTGAAAACAATGAAAATTTGAAAGACGATGAAGGCAACGAAAATACCAGTTTCCAACGTGCTTATGTAAATGGTAAAATTGGTGGTGTAGCTGTTCAAGCTGGCCGTTATAACAACAAGATTGCTGAAGGTAACGTATATGATACCCGTTTTGATGGTGTTCAATTGTCCTATGGCAAAGATGTTAAACTGACCGCTGGTTATGGTAAAGCAACTCCTTCCACTGTTGTACGTTTGGATAATGCTGATGCTTGGTATGCTGATTTGTCTGGTAAAGTAGGCTCTTTGGCTCTGTCTGCTGGCTATGTTGATTTCCAAGATATTAACGGTTCTGATGAAGATTCTAGTGTTTGGACTGTAGCTGCTAACTATGCATTTGATAAGAACTTCAAATTGGGTGCTATGTACCTGAAAGGTGAAGACCATGATTTGGACATCGATGATGATGGCTTCGTAGTAACTGCATCCTATAAAGGTGCTAAAGCTGCTAAAGTTGGTTCCTGGGGCTTAGTTGCTAAATACTATGACCAAGGTGCTACCACTTATGCTGATCACACCATGAACGGTAAAGCCGATAAGATGTATGGCTTCAAAGGTTATAGCGTAGCTGCTAACTACACCTTCGCTAAGAACATTGTTGGCCAGGTTGAATGGTATGATCTGGAAGATAAAGTTGACAGCGATGTAAAATCTCAAACCCTGTGGTCTCAAGTTGTATTCACTTTCTAATTCCAACCACATACAACAACTTAATATTTAACACGCGCGTATAAGAAGACGGCCGCCCGGAAGGGCGGTCGTTTTTTGATGTGTGGGTAGGTTGTTGAAAATAGGGTTTTAGTTAACAAGTGAAATAAAAACTGAAATAACAAGTGAAATTTTTCAGCTATTATTTTAGTTGTTGCGAAGAACTGAATTTTTGCAAGGAAAATGTGAAATACAACTGAAAAATTAGTATAACAACTGAAGAATATTTCAGAAAAAAGTTTTACTCACAATGACTACCCAGTCATAAAATTTTAAGCAAACACTGTATTTTTTCCTGAATTTATGCTAGAATATACCTATATTCTGCATTACATAAATGCGTCTGGAGGAATAAGAATGAAAAAAGTTTTACGTTATTTATTGATGACCGTTATGGCTATCTGCTTCAGCATCCCCTGCTTTGGTGCAGCTGAAGCTGCAAGTGTTGCTCTGCTGCCCTTAATCAACAACGTTGAAGGCGGAGACGAACTGGCAAATCAGGTTTTCTACAAAAACGCTCTGGCTGTTCTGAACAGCAAAAAAGGCTTTGTAGTAGTAGAAAACGACAAGCTGACCGCTGTTATTGATGCTGCTAAGGTTGGCAACAAGGTTCCCAGTGCTGCAACTTTGGAAAAAATTGCTAAAGATGGCGATGTTGACATCGTTATCGCTGTTCAGCTGGACAAGCTGGATGACAGAGCTATCGATTCCAGCGAAGAGCGCAAACTGCAAATCGACCTGCAAGGCTATGCAGTTGCTTACAACAAGCTCACCGGTAAAGCTTACGAGCACCGCATTTACAGCGACAAAACCATTCCTGAAGCTCTGACCAGCCGTTGGGATTGGACTCATGAAGAATTTGGCCGTGCAGTACGTATCGAAGTAGACCGTGCTCTGCGTGTTAAATAATTCCTAGCTTAATTTTAGTTTAAACACCAAGCCGCTTCTGTAAATTTTGCAGAGGCGGTTTTTGTATTGTGAAAAAATACTTGAAAAGAAAAGCTTACATATCAATGATTGTTTGCGAAGTAGAATCTCTTTATTTACATGAATTAAGAAAAATTTGTGAAGCACTTGTAGAGTTATTAAAAAAGTGGTACAATAGAGTCATGAAAAATTTGCTTATGCTAACTGCTGAGGGCTGCGAAAAATGCAGACTGCAAAGAGTATGGTAGAGGAAACAAGGCAACTCTTACTGAAAGCTGCGGCGAGCCGAGTATCAAAGCCAATGCGAAGAAGCATAGCAGAATTTTTCAAATGTATTTTCCTAAAGGAGGAAATTAAAATGAAAAAATCTTTAGTATTAGCTATGGCTATGGCTCTGGGCGTAACTGCTTCCGCATACGCTGCTAACCCGTTCTCTGATGTTCCTGCTGGTCACTGGGCTTATGACAGCATCAACAAACTGGCTGCTGCCGGCGTAATCGAAGGCTACGGCGACTCCACCTTCGGTGGCGACAAACTGATGACCCGTTATGAAATGGCTCAAATCGTTGCTAAAGCAATGGCTAAAGGCGCTAACGTTGATAAACTGGCTGCTGAATTCGCTGACGAACTGGACAACCTGGGCGTTCGCGTTGCTAACCTGGAGAAAAAAGCTGACAATGTAAAAGTAACTGGTGAACTGCGTTATCGTTACACTGATTCTAGCAATGACGGCAATACAAACAATGATTTGCGTTCTCGTCTGTGGGTTAACGGCCAAATCAATGATGACTGGTCCTACACCGGTATGCTGGAAAACACTCAAGACCTGACCGACAACAAAGGCAACGAAGATACTTCCTTCCAACGTGCATATGTTGAAGGTAAACTGGGTGGTCTGAATGTAACTGCTGGTCGTTACAATGCATTCTTTGCAAACGGCAATGTTTATGATACCCGCGCTGACGGCGTTGAAGTTTCCTACGGCAGCAAAATTCAAGTAAAAGGCTTTGCTGGTAAAGCTACCGATGCTACTTATAATGATGGTAAAGATGATACCTCTTTTGGTAACTATGCTGGTGCTGAACTGACCGGTGACTTCAATAAACTTGGCCTGACTGCTGGTTATGTAAACTTCAAAGATATGTACAAAGATGCTGTTGGCGAAGGTCTTGACAATGCTATCTGGTATGTTGGCGGTTCCTATGACTTCGACGGCAATGTAGCTGTTTCCGGTATGTACCTGAAAGGCGACATGAGCCAAAATGATAAAGATGTAACCGGTATTGGTTCCGACGGTTGGACTGCTGGCCTGACCTACAAAGGCGCTGAAGCTTCTGAAGCTGGTTCCTGGGGTCTGTTCGCTAACTACTATGATCAAGGCGGCATGACTTATGTTGCACATACCACTGATGCTACTGTATTTGATGGTGTTGGCAAAGATAACGAAGGCTTCAAAGGTTGGGGCGTTGGCACTAACTACACCTTCGCTAAAAACATCGTAGGCACTGTTGCTTACTATGACACTGTTTCCAAACTGAACACTGAAGATCATGACAACATCGTTTGGGCTGACCTGACCTTCACTTTCTAATTTAACGATTAGCAAGTAACACAAAATAATACACGCGCGTATAAAGCCCCCTCGCCGTAAGGTGAGGGGGCTTTGTGTTGCAAAAATATTTGAATGTGGTATAATAAAAATAGAAAGACAACCGCCTAAGCAGTTCGTGCCAATCCAATCGGCTGCGCCTCTTGGGGCACTATTGCATGGCGCGCATATACCAATCAGCATCGTCCTATGGACTTGCTTCTTGGATGCGCCCGCAACACGGTTGTCTGTAATATTGTATCATGCAAACAAAATTTTGACAAGAAAGACAAAAAACTACCGCCCTCGCAGCTTTGCTGCGCAGGACGGTAGTTTTGCTTTGTTTAATTACAGGCCGGCCTGCTCAATACCGCTGAACAGGAAGCCTAAATGATTGGTGGAGTTCAGCAGCACTACGCGCCAAACACCTTCGTTATATTCTAATACATTGATACAGGTATTATCCTGCTTAATCTGCCAGAAGTGCGACATATCAAGGCCAAGCAAATCACAGATAATCGCTTTGTTCACTGCATCATGCGCAGCAACCAGCACAGTCTTATCGATATATTTGGCAGCATAATCGTCAAAGGCAGCGCGCGCACGCTTGCGCACATCCTCTAGGCTTTCGCCGCCGTCAGGCATCTTTACTAGGTGCGGCCTGGTGTGCCACAGGGCAAACTCCTGCGGAAATTGCTTGGCAATTTCCGGTGCCAGCACGCCTTCCCAGCTGCCGTGATTTATTTCCAGCAGACGTTCATCTGTTGCTACCGGCAGCTTGTGCAGATCGGCGCAAAACTTGCAGGTTTGGTAGGAGCGCTGCAGTGGGCTGGAGATGCACACATCAATAGGGAT
>OMBR01000381.1_pt1 | contig 23844 bp, 18 predicted proteins | sample 1674041 | NCBI WGS metagenome assembly OMBR01 (sample SAMEA103958138, study PRJEB25191) | human gut metagenome | biome: human-associated habitat [ENVO:00009003]; feature: intestine environment [ENVO:2100002]; material: feces | place: Germany | collected 2013/2015
CAGAAAATCTTCTGCACGATTCGTCAGAATCTGTGGAACCACATGCATCCCTTCATTATGTTCCGGCAGAATGTCTTTGATCTCTTTGTAATTCATCTTTTTATTATTAATGAATGGTGTAAAATAGGTATCTATATTTCCAAAATGTTTCTGATATGCATTTCGGAACACAAAACCGGTAAGTCCCTCCATCGGTGCTAAATAAAATTTCATTTTTGTCATCCTACAAAGCTTCCCACTGTGCATATAGTTTTACTGTTGCTCCATTTGTAAGGGAAAGATTTGATACTGTTGCACCATCTCCATAAAAAGTATCGCTGCCATCCGCTTTGGTACTCCATCCGATAAACTTATATCCATTTCTCTGGAATGTATTTGCAGAGAGTTTATAGCTTGTATTGTATTTGCAGGAACTGATCGATTTCATCGAACCACTGGTTGCTCCATTTCCGTCAAACACGATATTGTAAGTATTGATCTTCCATTTTGCATACAGTTTGTAATTTTTACGGGTTCCCTTTTTGATCTTCGTGATCTTGTTTTTAAATGCAGAATCCGTATACCATCCTTTAAAGGTATATCCTTCTTTGGCAGCTGCTGCAAGCTGGATCGTAGGTGTGTCGTAATAGTAGCCGGTCGGATTTTCAGACGAAATGGTTCCTCCGTCAAGTACATATTTTATCGTGTACTGCTTTTTGCTCCACTGCGCATACAGTGTGACTGTCTTACCGTTTTTCGCTGTGATATTACGGATATCCTCTCCGTCTTCATAAAAATCACCTTTGCCGTTTTTCTTTGTATTCCAGCCCTCAAACACATAACCCGTGCGCTTGAATTTATTTTTTGTAAGCGTATAGGTCTTGCCATATTGGCAGACAGAGACACCTTTCATGGAACCGCTGGTTGCGCCGTTTCCATCGTATTTGATTTTATATTTATTGATCTGCCACTTTGCATAAAAGGTCAGATTTCCAATTGTACCTTTTTTGACCTGTGTGACACGTCTGGTACATTTTTTGTCTTTATACCAGCCTTTAAATGTATAGCCATATCTGACCGGTGTTTTTAATTTGAACGTTCTGGTATCTACGTTGTATTTCTTTGCAGTACCATCCGCAAGTTCTCCGCCGTTCGTTTTGTAAGTGATCTTGTAGGTATCCCTTGACCACTGTGCATACAGATCAACAACTGCACCGTTTTTTGCAGAAAGGTTCTCGATTTCTTCCTTGTTGCCGTATTTCTTTCCACTTCCATCTGCCTTTGTGTTCCAGCGGACAAATTTATATCCCTTGCGTTTAAATTTATTTTTTCTAAGGGTATAATCCATATCATATTCGAGATTTTTCATCTCCTGCATACTGCCGCTGGTTGCCTTGTTTCCATGAAAGCGAACGGTATATTTATTTGCTTTCCATTTTGCATAAATGGTAAGGTTGCCTTTTGATCCTTTCGGGATCGTTGTGATCCTGTTTTTAAAGCTGCTCTCCTTATACCATCCTTCAAATGTATAACCTTTTTTCTTTGCTTTTTTCAATGTGATCGTTTCTGTTGTGATCTTATAAGACGATGGATTGGCATCGCTATTTTCCCCATCATAGAGTACATATTTGATGGTATATTTCTTTGTTACCGGATCGTCCGGGTTATCCGGGTTATCCGGATCATCCGGACTGTCACCGTTATATTTTGCCCAGTAGACATCTCTTGCGCGTTTCGCACGTCCTTCAAAATATACACTGTTACAGCGCTCAAAATATTTTGCCCAGTTATACCCGGCTGTATAGGCTCCGTCTGCAGTGTTTTCGACATTTTTCACTTTGGAAAATGCATATTTCTCGGAATGTTCCAGTTCGTATTTTAAAAACTTAAGCTGCCCGTCGATGGAAGTATAATCATAACCATTGCTGCTGCAGTAGTTTCTCAGGTCATCAAATCTCGAAGCATTCCACTGACAGATACCATAACTGATCTTGCCGTTGGTATCAATGACGCTTATGGTTGGGTTAAAAGAAGATTCACTCTCAATATTGGCAAGCACACCACAGGCCGCTGCTGTATTTAATTTGAGCTTTCTTTTCGCAAATTTATATACTTTTTTTTCGTTGGATTTTTTCTCATCCTGAGAAATGGCTGCACCTTTATAGAGACTTGTCCCTGAGATCACCACATTGATGTATGGAATTTTGTCCTTTTGTCCTGCTCCAAGTGAATACTGATCGGTATCCCATTTCGGGTCAAATTCATAGACAAAATAATTCGTCGTGTCATAGTCTCCGACACAGCTCCAGGTTACCGGAATACTCGTTGTCTCTTTGCCGCCATCCAGATAAACATCAATGCTCTGCGGCATCTTGGCAAGCAGGCGGTTCAGGCTGATTTTACCTGTCATACGAATCTCTTTCGGGTTGTCCGAAAGATCTGCAAATCCTGTGATCTTTTTCTTTTCCGTCGTGCCTTCCTGTGTTTTCGTTTCTGCTGCATACACAGACATATCTGTTGCAGCCGTACCGACAGCAAGCAGGAGCGCCATCGCCCCTGCTGCCAGTCTTGTCATGATTTTTTTTGCATAACTTTTCATAGCTGTCCTCATTCCTGCGGATTACTGTCTGTATCCTGTACTCTCATTAATAAGTCTTATACCGGATACTGATATTTACCTTGCCATTTACACCATTTACTGTACCCTGGTTCGTGTATCTCCACATTACCACATTACCTTTACCCTGGTAACCGCTTCCAAGACTCTCTGCACGATAATTGATAATCCACAGATCTGTTCCTGTGAGCTTGCTTGTATCCACATATTTGCCCGGATACTGCTGTAAAAGTTTCTGGTTCAGACCAAGTGCAAACTTATACTGTTTTCCACCATCAATGATTTCTGTCCTGAATGCATTGATAAAATCAATTCTCTGTGTTGCTGTTACATTATTGTACAATAATGAGATATCATCAAGTACATATACAACCGGATAGTCTAACTTCTGTGCATTCAGAATATTTAATACTTTATCACCCTCAGCTTTTGCCTGCGCTGCGTTCTGCGCCAGGGAGTAGCAGTATACACCAACCTTAAGGCCTGCTGCTTTCGCATTCTTATAATTTGTCTGGAACTTCGCATCCGCTGTTGTTCCTTTGGAAATACGAAGCATTACACATTCGTATCCGGCTGCCTTGATCGCATTAAAATCTACCGTACCGTTATCACTTGAAATATCTATGATCTTATTCTCTGTCTCAAGTTTGTCTTTTACCGTTACCGTGATTTCTTTCGTGATTCCGTTTGCAGATGCCTTTACGGTCGTTGTTCCAGCCTTCAGTCCATAGATTGTTCCATCTGAGGAAACAACGGCGATCATAGAGTTAGCAGAAGACCAGTATACCACACCGTATGGTTTTGCAGTTGCTGTTACTTTTACACTCGTTCCTGTCTTGATCAGTACACTCGTTGTGCTCACTTCAAGTGCTGACGATATAACACTTACACAATCCGTTGTTGCACTGACGTACTCTCCACGAACCGCATAAATCTTATAATAATAGGTTTTTCCTGTCACAGCGGTATAATCAATAAAAGAATTTGTTGTACAAAGTTCCGTTGCAATCTTATATTTTCCGTTCTCAGAGTTACTTCTCAATACGGTATAAGTTTCTGCACCATCCACCGCATTCCATGTCAGCTTGATCTGGTTTTCAGCAATTGAGGCTGCATATAATCCGGTTGGTTTTGAAAGAACCGGCGTTGCCTGTTTCACTGCGGAATAGTCACCATAAAGTTTTTTGCCATTTTTGTTCACATAAGCTCTTACTTTATAATAATAGGTCTTTCCTGTCTTTAACTTACTGTTCTTATAAGAAAGCGTATTAACGGAAGAACAGGTTTTGACTGGTTTATATTTTCCATCTTTCTCTGTTGCACGATATACACGATATCCATCACACCCTTCTACTTTCTTCCAGGAGACCGTAATGGTGTTATAATTTGCTGCAACTACCTGGATGGAAGGTTTTCCCGGAAGTACCTGCATGGATGCCGGATCGGAATAATCACTGTAGATTTTCTTTCCACCGGACGTACAGAAAGTACGAACTTTATAATAATAGGTATTACCGGTTACAAGTCCCTTATCCACATACGAAGTTGTTGTTCCCTTATTGATCGTCTTAATTTTTCTGTATTTTCCATTTTCGGAAGTGCTGCGGTAGATCGCATATCCCTTTACATAACGGTTTTTGGATGCTTTTACCTTTTTCCATGTAATTTTCAGTCTTTCATTTCCTGCCGATTTCACTTTAACCGTTGTGATACTCGGTGCGGCTGTAATGCCTTTTACACCTGAATAAGCGGAACGGAGCATTTTACCGCCCGAAATGTTTTTGTAAGTTACTACTTTATAATAATACTTCTTTCCGATCTTAACGTTTTTATCTGTATAAGATCCGGTCATGGCTCCGCTCTTTCTTTTTACGGTTCCGATCTGCTTATAACTTCCTTTTTTAGAAGCTGCACGGTAAACAATATATCCGTCCTCATCCCCTGCGGAAGTAACATTCCAGCTCAATACGACGCTGTTGTATTTGCCTGATTTGATCGTGTCGATCGTTACCGGAAGAAGTTTCGGTGTTGCAGTAAGTTCATTGGAAGTTCCACCATATGCCCTTTTGCCATTTTTATCTTTTGCAAAAGATACGATTTTAAATGTATATTTCTGACCCGGTGTAAGTCCTGTCACTGTATAAGAAGTACTCTTTGTACTGCATCTTTTTACCAGCTGATCTGCTCCGTTTACAACCTGATATACTGCATATCCGCCACCTGTGGATGGCATGTTCACTTTATTCCATGTCAGTTTGATCGCCGTTGCACCTGCTGCTTCTGATTTTAATGTTACTGCTTCCGGTGCTGCCTTGATCGACTGCACATCCGAATAGTTCCCTGCTACATTCTTATCCCCGACTGTACGGAATGCACAGACTTTATAATAATACTTCGTTCCTACCGACAATTTTTTATCTGTACAGGTAATCGTCGTTTTATCATTGACTGTCTTAACAGCTCTATAGCCGCTGTCCTTTTTCGTAGAACGATATACTTTATAGCCATGTGCACCGCTGATCTGATTCCATGTGATCGTCACACTGTTGTAAGACGCATTTCTAACTGTAATCTGTGGTGCCTCTAAAGCAGGGGTTGCCGATGCCTCGTTGGAATAATCTCCATATACCTGACTTCCATTTACCGTTTTATAGGCTCTTACTTTATAGGTATAAGCAGTACCTGCTGTTACTTTTGTATCGCTGTAACTTGTCTTTCCATTTGTTACAGTTGCAATCTTTTTATAAGAGGATGATGTTTTTCTGTAAACCTCATAACCCGTCACACCATCCACGGCACTCCATGCCAGTTTTACTTCTTTATATCCGGCTGATTCTGCGTTCAGTCTTGTCGCTGACGGAAGCGGTTTGCCGGAGAGAATGCCCGACGCATCACCAAAAACCTTTTTGCCGTTTACCACACGATATGGCTGTACTTTATAATAGTAGGTCGTTCCGGCTGTCAGTGCGGCATCCACATAACTTGCTGCACCGTTCGTGATATCCGTGAGTTGTGTGTCCACTTTTGATTTATCTGTGGAACGATATACGATATATCCGGTTGCACCATCCACTTTTTCCCATTTTAGTGTCAGGCTGCTGTAACCTTCCGCTGTAACAGATGTCATTGCTGCTTTTCCAAGCTGTGGTGTTGCTTTTACGGATGCATAGGTATCCGTATTGGCATAATCCGTCTGTCCGTTGTTCGTATATTTTGTATAGGCATATACATGATAAATATAGCTGATTCCGGTCTGTGCTGCCGTATCTTTATACGACACCGTATCAGTACCATCCACATGTGCGATCGTCTGCTCTGTATCTGAGCCTTCCACTTTTCGTGTGATGGTATAACCATTTGCGTCTGCAACAGGTGACCAGCTTAAGCTGACTGAATTGTAAGTTGCATCTGCCTTACAGTTCTTCGGTTCATTCGTTGGTCTTACGATCAGACGGAATGCGGCATTCACTTCTGTTTTTCCTACTACCTGAAGTTTTACCACTGCCACACCTGCCGCTTTCGCCTTTACGGTTCCGCTGACTTTGCCATTGGCATCTGTTGTTGTGGCTACCTCTGCAACATTCAGATCATCCACGGTCCATTCGACTGCTGTTTTATCCGTGTCACTGTTTGGATAAAATACATAATCAGGAAGTGGGATACTCTGATCTATGCTTACAACCTGATACTCTGAATCTGTAATCAGAATAACCTTGCTTACATCTGTTGCTTTTGTCTCTGTCTCCTCAGTAGTTTCCGTTCCCTCAGGTTTTTCGGTTTCTTCCGTCTTTTCGGTTGACTCCGTCACTTCGGTAGCTTCTGTGTTTTCCGTTGTTTCCGTCACTTCGGTTGTTTCCGTGTTTTCCGTCGTTTCCGTCACTTCGGTTGTTTTGTCTTTCTCCGTTGTTCCGGTAGTCTCTGTTTCTGCCTGTTCCGTAACTTTTGTTTTGTCGGTTACTTCAGAAGCCTTTTCATTTTTCGCATCTTCTTTTGTCTGATCTGACTGTTCATCCGTCAAAACTTCGGTCTCTCCTGTCTGTTCCACGACCTGCCCGTTTGCCGCATCTGCTGCAAATGCCATGGTATCGGAACAGATGATCATAGCGCCTGCTAATGTGATACACAGACCGCGCTTTAACCATTCCAGTCTCTTTTTTATCATAACATTTTGCCTCCCATCCTCTTATTTTTCTCTTTTGGGCAGTTTTTGCCAAACCTGCCCATCATTGGTATTGTAGCACAATTTTCCATCTGAATATAGTTTATAAGGGATTTTAAGCAAATATTAAGATTTTTTTCAATGGTTTTTACGCGTAATACTGTGCCTGTGTCTGATAAAGTCTGGCGTAGATTCCATTTTCCGCTAACAATGTGTCATGCGTTCCCATCTCAGCAATGTTTCCGGCATCCAGCACTACAATCCGGTCGCAGAATTTACAGCTACTCATGCGGTGGGAAATATAAATTGCAGTTTTATTGCGTACCATCTCATTAAAGTTCTCATAGATCTGCGCCTCGGCGATCGGATCTAAAGCTGCGGTCGGCTCGTCTAAGATCACAAACGGCGCGTCCTTATAGAGTGCGCGTGCGATTGCGAGCCGCTGTGCCTCGCCGCCGGAGACGTCGACGCCCGCACCGTTGTTGTTATAAAGCTGTGTCTTTAAACTGTCTTTCATCTTTCTCACACGTTCTGCCAGCTCAACTTCCTCTAACACCTCCCATGCCCTCTCTTCATCCACTTTGCTGCTTGCAGCGATATTTTCGCCGACCGGCAAGGAAAACATTGCAAAGTCCTGAAAGACAACGGAAAATGCTCTCGTATATTCCTCATAGTTATATTTCCAGATATCGATGCCGTTTAACGTGATCGTACCCTCCGTCGGCTCATAGAGACGGCAGAGCAATTTGATCAATGTCGTTTTTCCTGCACCGTTTTGTCCGACTAACGCCATTTTTTCCCCAATATTAAATTTTAAGCTGACATGGCTTAACACCTGTGTCCCACAGTCCGGGTAAGCAAAACTTACATCATGAAATTCAAATTCATATTGTCCGTCATCCCGCTTTTCGATCGGCAATGTACCATCGTAAGCCATTGCCGGACTTTGTATAAATTTATCAAAAACGCTTAAATATTCCGCACAAAATTGAAAGGAAATGACCTGTGAACCAAATTCCGTAATACAGTTCACGGTCTGTGAGATGACACCTGCATATAAGATGACATTTCCGATATCGATCATCCCGTTTAATGCTTTCATGCCTGCCAGCAGATATGCAGCGCCTGCTGCAAACTGGTTGATGCCCTCAATCATTCCCCTGTATTTTCCATTTACTTTTCCCATCTGTAAATAAATACTATAGCCCTCCACCATCTGTCTGAATTTCCCCAAAAAGAGTTTTGACAGGTCATAAAGTCTGATATCTTTGCTATTTCTTTCATCTGTCATGATCCCGGCCAGATAGCCGCCCAGTGCATTATAGTGGTCATTTGCATGTATAAATTCATACTGTTTCGCGCTGAGTATTTTTCCAAGATATAAATTCACAATTACAACAACTGCATATAAGCCAATCAAAAGCAGCGTTGATCCATAGGAGACAAAAAATGTTTTTTTCTGTTCGGCATCGATTTTCAGCAACAGCAGAAGAAAAAATACGACCGAATAACACATGGAAAAAAACTGTACAAAGATCTGGTAACAGGTATCCACCTGGTCTTTGATGTCCCCATTTCCGCCTGCCGTAAGTTTTGCGCGCCTTAATGAGTCAAGTGTTTCCTGTTTTTCAAATTTTTCATACTGCAGTTCAAATGCCTTGTCTGCCATCTGCTGTCTTATGATCTGCTGGCAGCTCTCTCCGAGCACTTCGATCCGTTTCTGGCAGAACCGGTTCACCAGTTCACAGACAAACTGCGACAGCAAAAGTGCTGCCACGCTTTTCACACATGCCTCATAATCCCCTTCGATCGCATTGTTTAAAATCTGTGCCGAAAAATAAAATACCAGAAACGGAACGGTTGCTTTCATAAATCCGCCGGCTGCCATGACAACAGCCACATCTTTTTTCCCTTTGCTGATCATCTTTATAAAACTTTTAAATTCCTGCCATATGTTCTTCATGTGACTGTGCCCCTTCCTCTTTGTAATATCTGCTCTGTACCAGGAACATTTCGGCATATCCGCCATTTTCCTGCATCAGTTCCTCATGGGTGCCCTCCTCTGTGATCTTTCCGTTTTCCAGGAACAAAATATGGTCACAGAACCGCGTCGATGCCAGACGGTGTGAAATAAACAGTGCCGTTTTTCCAGTCAGCATTTCATTGTATTTCTCATACATCTCATTTTCTGCGATCGCATCTAATGCTGCGGTCGGCTCATCCAAAAGCAACAGTGCACATCCTTTGTAGAGTGCACGCGCAAGCATCAGTTTCTGTGTCTCCCCGCCAGAAAGATGGATGCCATCCTCACTTACCTCTTTTCCGATAAATGTTTTCTCTTTCTGTGGAAGTTTTTGTATTTTCTCCCAGAGGCCGGCATCTTTTAATGCCTCCCTGCATTTTTCCGCATCATAGTCCTCTCCCATGCTGCATGTTACATTGTCCGCAATGGAAAAGGAATAGGTAAATGCATCCTGAAAGACTGCTGCAAGCGACCGGTACCACGCATCAAGATCCATCGTGGCAAGATCCGTTCCGTTAATGTAAATGTGTCCCTCATCCGGCATATAAAAACCGCAGAGCAGTTTGACGATCGTTGATTTTCCGGCACCGTTGATGCCGACTAACGCCATCTTTCCGCCTTTTTTAATGCGAAAGCTCACATCATCTAATATCTTATGGTCTGTGCCCGGATAGGAAAAACTGACATGTGAAAATTCGACTTCCACTGCCTCCTTTTCATCCTTTAACCGGACTCCCTCGCCATGGTGATATACATTCTCTAACTCTGTAAATTCCTGCATCTGTCCGACCGGCTTTAAGCAGGATGAGATCTGGCTGATCATCATCGTAAGTTCCGAAAAATAGGTGGAAAATCCACTGACGATCCCGATATAAAGCACAAAACGTGCGATGGACATTCCCTGCATCAGCTGTCCGATCAGATAGCCGTAACAGACCACATCCCTGCCAAGCTGCAGCAGCAGCCCAAAGAGATCATCCGCAAAATAACATGCCTTTTCTTTTGCCAGCAGTGCCTGGTATTTTTTGTTTGCAGCACGGTAATGTCCGCTTAACCATTCTTTCATCTGGTAAAGCCTTATATCTTTTCCGTTTTCCACTGCATATGCCTGACGGTCCAGATAGTCCTGTGTCACTGTAAGTTTCGCCTTTGCATCACGGTGTTTTAATTCGTAATTATTTGCCAGTTTATAGCTTAAGATCTGAACCAGTGAAATGACAACTAAAAGTACGACCAGCCATGCCGATACACCGGAGATCAGGGATGCGTACAGGATCAATGCCCCGGCTTCCTTTAAGAGTTCGACGTCGTAATGAAGCACACCCTCGATGCCCCGGTAGTTTCCGCTGACTGCCTCTCCCGCTTTCTTTAAAAGCTGCTGGACTTTTTCGTCCTCGCACTGCACATAGTCGAGTGACATATATTTCTGATAGGTGCATTCAATCATTGTGCCGCAGCGGAATTTTACATACTGGAACTGGTTTCTCCGTTTCAGATATCCGGTTATGATGCACCAGATGCTGTATCCGCCAAAAAATGTTACCAGTTTTGCGACTGCTCCGGGCAGTGTTTCCTGGGTGATCATGCCTTTTTGGTACTGCTCTAAAAACGCTACGATCATGGATGGAATCAGTATGGTGCCGAAGCCTTTGCCGATCTGGGTAATGATCTCGGCGAGAGCATAGAAGATGGTGGATCTGTCGTAGTGCCATAGTTCGCGGAGGATGTAGCGCTGGTTGGATGCGGCGGTGTAAGTTTTCGGTTGGTTCATGTTGTGTGGCTCCTCTCGTTTTGGGGTGGTGGTCTGATATCACTTCTATGTCTATACTCTATCAGCTTTTTGAACTTTCACACAAAAAGTGCACGGAAGGTCATCTTCCGTGCACCAACGGTATCGCCAATATACAAAAGGCTGGAATGAAAAGGTGTGGCTGACGCACCGCCCTGGCAGACCGGCGGGAGCCGCTGGACTGCCTTCACAGTCTGACGACCACACCTTTTCTCCCCGGCTTTTACCCAAACTTTTACAGCGGCAGCATAATCTCCGTCACAAACACCCCCGGCTCATTCTGTCTGTTAATGTACCCGCCATACTTTTCAACCACCAGATTGATCCGTTTTAATCCATGCCCGTGATTTCCCCGTTTTTTACTGATGTACTCCGAATCCATCTTGCGCACTGTCTCATTTGTCGCGTTCGACACCGAAATGTAAAGCTGTTTTTTGAGTACTCCGATATAAAGGCGGATAAACGGTTTTTCCGTGGTCAGTTTCTCACAGGACTCCACTGCATTGTCTAACAGGTTTCCGATCAGAGCACAGAGGTCGATATCACTGACAGCAAGTGTTTCCGGACATTTTGCCTGATAGTCGATCTCAATTCCGTTTTTCTGTGCTAAGGATATTTTCGAATTTAAAATAGCATCCAAATTGACATTTCCAGTCTCAATCAGCTGATTGACGTGATCTAAGTCCTGCTCCAGCAGTCCTAAATATTCCTCTAACCTGTCATATTCTCCCATCTTGACATACGCTTTCATTGCCTGCAGGTGATTGTGATAATCATGCCGCCAGCCGCGCATGGTAAGATAGATATTTTGTACCTCCTGCACCTGTTTTTCGAGCAGGGCATTCTGGTACTCCATATTCTTCTCTTCTAAATATTTTGTGATCAGCGGTATTCTCATTTTTCACACATATCCCCATGTTCCATATAATAACGGATAAATGCTTCATTTACACTCTTATAAGCATTCCTGCTCACCGGCACACTACTGCCGTCCGAAAGGATGCACTCTGTGCGCTGCACGCGCTCCACCGCCGCAAGGCTGACAATAAAGCTCCTGTGCGTGCTGACAAATTTTTCTGCCTGTTCCGGCTGATTTTCCATCAATTCTCCTGCTATTTCAGAAAGGTTCTTTTTGTATTCATAATCACCCACGCTCGTGTGCAGACGGATATAATGCCCTTTCGCCTCCACACTGTAAATGGTATCGACCGGAATTTTTACAGTCTCCCCACCCACATTTTCGATCAGATAGCGCCTTTCTTTGCCAAGCGCATAAGAAATCTCATCCAGCAGAGAAAACAACTTTGTCTCCTCCACCGGTTTTAAAAGATAGCGCAATGCGCCAACCTCATACCCTTCAAACACATACTCACTGCGGTTCGTCAAAAAAACGATGGGAAGTTTTTGATCTTTTTTCCGGATCTCCTTTGCGAGCGCCATGCCATCCATGCCGTCCATATCAATATCCAAAAGGAGCAGATCGAACGGGAAACTGTCCGGATGCTCAAACAACAGCTCCTTCGCACTGCCATAGCCAAAATATGTAACAGTGTCATTCCCTTCGTCTGCCCACTTTCTGATCAGTTGCTCCATATATTCTAACTGGATCTTTTCATCTTCACAATATGCAATATTCATTCTATTCCTGATCCTTGCATTTTTGTTACTGTTCACACACAAGTGTGACCCGTAACTTATTTTTACCTGACTTTTCAGCCTCCCACTGTTATTTTCTGTCTGATCTATTCTGCATAAGACTCCAGATCCTGTGCCAGCAGATAAGTAGCATCAATGATCTCTTTGGTCTGTTTCATTGCCTCTACCGCATGTTCTGCTGTCTGAAGTCCTTCTGTGGAAGAAGCAGCTATTTCTTCACCGGTTGCAGAGAGATTCGATATACTCTGGGAAATTGTGTCTGTACTGTTTAAAATGGACTGCATACTTCCCTCGATCTCTCCGATTGCACTTGCCAATGACTGCATTTCGTCATTGATGGTCTCAAATTTATTCTTTGTTGTCTCAATCAGTTCGTTCTGTTCACGGATTGAATCCGCAGAATGTTCCATACTGTCCATCGCATGTTGTGCATCTTCATTCAGATCCTGAATGATATCCGTAATCCGGTTCGTTGCATCTTTTGTCTGCTCCGATAACTGACGGATTTCTTCCGCAACGACTGCAAACCCTTTTCCTGCCTCACCTGCTCTTGCTGCCTCAATAGAAGCATTCAATGCAAGAAGATTGGTCTGGCTGGAGATACTTAAGATAGTCGCAACAATTCCTTTTACTTCCTCCACACGGTTGCTGACCTGTTTGGTGGACTCTGCCGCCTGGTTACTTGCCTGCTCCACATTGTCAGCCTGATTTTTTAATCCTGTTACCAGTCTCGCACCCTCTGCCACATTCTCCATCGTATGATTTGCCTTATCAATCATCGCTTCGGTTTCTTTTTCTGCACTGTCCGTATTCTTATGGATTTCCTCACACATCAATGCCTGCTGCTGGATTGCCTCCGCAGTACTTCCCGTGCTCTGGGCAATATTGGAAATAGATTCATTGTTGTTATTGATTACTTCCTCTAATGTCTCTAATTTTTCTTTTGCGGAATCAAAATGTTTCACCAGATTTTCCGCTGTAGCCAGCATTTTTTCAGATGCTGCAGCCTGCATTTCCAGATTTTCTTCACTAAATTTTGTAAGGAGGATAGATGCTTCATATACCGCATAAACTACTGTTGCAAGAATGATAATACTAAAAAAAAGTTCTATCCCATCGGCTCTTTTTGTAATAACCTGCACTATGATATGAATGATATTTCCTACTGCAGTTACACCAATACCATAATATACAAACTTTACATCTAAATACAAAACACATGCAACAAAGAGCGGGATTCCATATGCGTAAACAAAATTATTCTGATTCAGTAAAAGAAATACACAATATACAGCACTTCCTGTTCCAAGCAGGATTTCCCCACCCTTTTTTGAATTCCAAAACTTTTTTGCATAAGTATTCACAACAATAATTCCCGCAACTGCAGCTGCAGTCTGAAGCAGTATCGTAATCTTAAACTCCGCCAGACACGCCATAACAGACAGAATCGTCATCACTGCCAGCAGGATTATTACCACATTATATACTCTTTTATTTGCTCTTACATATTGTTCTTCTGTCATCTAAATCCCTCTTCCTTTCGCTTTTGAATGTACTTGCATAATTATAGTACACCTCTCAATAAACACACACAATACTTATTACAAATTTTTTTCATACTTTTCGACATATTGCGCCATAAAATGCACTGTGATAAGATAAAGATATTTAAAATCTTTCACATTTTTCTGCTTTCAAATGAGGTTATTATGGACTTAAAACAGTATATCAGAAATCTTCTTTATGACAATACAACTTATGAATCACCGGACATCTACCAGCGTTTCCGCATTGTCTGTCCGGAGTATTCGCAGCACGATATCGAAGTCAAACCATATCCCCTTCCGGAATCAGAGCACATGTTCGGACTGATCTGGGATATCCACGAACCTCACACTGTTTCTGCCACGATCATCCCCTCCGCTACCGCCTTTACTTACGAGAAACGGTTTGAACCGGGCATGCGCACCCAGATGCACTCACATGAATATCTCGAACTTTTTTATATCGTGGACGGCGAATACCGTCAGAAGATCCTCGGCAATGAATTTACTTTCCACAAGGGGGAACTCTGCCTGATCGACCGCAACTGTGAACACCAGGAAATCTTAGACAGTGGTTCTTCCACGATCTTATTTCTCGGTATCACAAATGCTATTTTTAATGATATCATGAAACATCTGAGCACTTCCGGAAGAATTGCTTCTTTTTTAAATATGGCATTATTAGAGCAGAAAAATCTGCAGCAGTATCTGCATTTCCGTCCACAGCCGGAGGGTATGGAAAAAATGGAACAGGCGCTTTATCAGCTGCTGTCCGAGTTAAAACAGCATGATGTTGCCTCCCCTTTGATCTGTCAGGGATTACTGCTGCGTATTTTCAGGATTCTTGGAACAAATTATGAATTTTCGCTGTCAAAACAACTGCGAAAACAGATGAACTGGATTTTATTTGAAGAGATCACAGATTATATGGAAAATCATCTGACCCAGATTTCCATTACAGGACTTTCTGAGGAATTTCATTTTCAGGAAGATTATTTTAACCGTCTCATAAAAACACAGACCGGGCTTACCTATACGGAATACTTACAGCTTCTGCGCCTGCGCCGCGCTGAAACGCTGCTTCTTACGACCGATGCCACGATCGACCAGATCACGGAAGCGGTCGGTTACCACAACAAAGGTTATTTCTATAAAATATTTACGGAACGGCACCAGCTTACGCCGGCACAGTTCCGCAAAAAGATGTAACTATTTTTTCAGATTTATCTTACAGATTCCATTTCCAGTCTCTTACCTCAGGCAGATCCTGACCGTACTCGTGGATGTACTGTTTGTGCTCTACGAGTTTGTCGTTCATCTGCTGTACCAGATAAGATCCTCTGTTTCCAAGCTGTGGCAGATATTTGATGACGTTCTTTACTAAGTGGAAACGGTCGATTTCGTTTTGTACACGCATATCAAACGGTGTTGTAATCGTACCTTCCTCCTGATAACCGTAAACGTGGATGTTGCGGTTGGTTCTGCGGTAGGTCAGCTCATGGATCAGTGTGTGATAACCGTGGAATGCAAAAATGATCGGTTTGTCTTTGGTAAAGAGTGCATCGTATTCTGCATCGCTGAGTCCGTGCGGATGTTTCGTGTTCGGCTCTAATTTCATGAGATCGACAACGTTGATCACACGGATCTTAATCTCCGGCAGTGCCTCTCTTAAGATCGTAACGGCTGCCAATGTCTCTAATGTCGGTGTATCACCGCAGCATGCCATAACTACATCCGGCTCTTCGCCCTGGTCGTTGCTTGCCCACTCCCAGATGCCGATACCCTGTGTACAGTGTTTGACTGCCTGCTCCATGGTCAGCCACTGCTGTCTCGGATGTTTGGATGTCACGAGCACATTGACATAGTTGCGGCTGCGGATACAGTGATCGAAGCAGGATAATAAACAGTTTGCATCTGGCGGCAGATAAAGGCGTACCACGTCTGATTTTTTATTTGCAATGTGGTCTAAGAACCCCGGATCCTGATGTGTAAATCCATTGTGATCCTGCTGCCATACATTCGAGCTTAAAATCAGGTTCAAGGATGCAATGGACTGTCTCCACGGAAGCTGGTTGCAAACCTTTAACCATTTTGCATGCTGTGCACACATGGAATCAACCACACGGATAAATGCCTCATAACTTGCAAAGAATCCATGACGTCCGGTTAACAGATATCCCTCTAACCATCCCTCACACATATGCTCACTCAACATAGAGTCCATGACACGTCCGTCATGTGCAAGGAATTCATCCGTATCATAAGCCTCACCGTTCCAGTCACGGTTCGTTGCCTCAAATACTTTTCCAAGACGGTTTGACATCGTCTCATCCGGTCCGAAAATACGGAAGTTCTTTGCATCTTCATTTAACTCGAAAATATCTCTGACAAATCCGCCAAGTTCGATCATATCCTGCGCTTCCACAGCACCCGGCTTTGGAACATCCACAGCATAATCTTTAAAATCAGGCAGACGCAGATCGCGCAGTAATTTACCCCCGTTTGCATGCGGGTTTGATCCAATCCTGCGGTCGCCGGTCGGTGCTAATGCCTTTAATTCCGGAATCAGTTTTCCGTCCTCATCAAACAGCTCCTCCGGATGATAACTTAACAGCCAGTCTTTTAACATCTGAAGATGTTCCGGTTTGTCCATCATGATCGGAACCTGATGTGCACGGAAAGAGCCTTCGATCTGATTGCCATCCACTACCTTTGGTCCTGTCCAGCCCTTCGGGGTGCGGAGTACGATCATCGGCCATTTCGGTCTGGTCAGATCATCATTTTCTCTCGCATTTTTCTGGATCGCCTTGATCTCATCCATCGCCTGATCTAAGGCAGCCGCCATCTTGCTGTGCATATCCATCGGCTCATCGCCCTCCACGAAATACGGTTTCCAGCCGCATCCGTCGAAGAAATGCTCTAATTCTTCACGGGAAATACGTGCTAAGATGGTCGGGTTGCTGATCTTATATCCGTTCAGATGCAGGATCGGTAAAACCGCACCGTCTGTTTTCGGGTTTAAAAATTTGTTGCACTGCCAGGAAGTTGCAAGCGGTCCTGTCTCGGACTCACCGTCTCCGACGATACATGCTGCAACCAGATCCGGGTTGTCAAATACCGCACCAAAAGAGTGTGCCAGTGAATATCCAAGCTCACCGCCCTCGTTGATGGAACCAGGAGTTTCCGGTGCAACATGGCTTGAGATACCGCCCGGGAAAGAAAACTGTTTACACAGTTTTTTCAGTCCGTCCATATCCTCTCCGATGTTCGGATATACCTCGCTGTAAGTTCCCTCTAAATATGTATTTGCCACAAAAAAGTTTCCACCGTGGCCAGGACCGGAAATTAAGATCATATCCTGATCATATTTTTTGATGACACGGTTTAAATGAACGTATACAAAGTTCTGTCCCGGAACGGTTCCCCAGTGTCCGACGATCTTTTTCTTTATATGATCCATCGTCAACGGCTCGCGTAATAACGGGTTGTCCAGTAAATATAACTGTGCTGCTCCAAGATAGTTTGCCGCACGCCAATAGGCGTCCATTTTTTTCAGGTACTCTTGGGTAACAGGCTGCTTTTCCACAGCGTTTACTTCTGCCATGCTGCTTTTTCCTCCTTTATTGAAACATTTCCTGTCTCGTTTGTTATATTTTAGACAATCTTTTTTCGGAGGGCAATTTCCCAATCCTGTTATCTTGTAAAAAAGTTACCTGATCCGACTGGTTGTGTGACAGCCTTTTTAGTTTTTCCTGACAGCAAGACAGTAATTAACATGCTCAAAGGCTTTCATATCCGCCCCTGCCTTGTCGATAATATCCCTTTGAATATCATCCGGTGTCAACAACTCATAAATCAGAAAGCCATGTTTCTCCAGGAGTTTTTCAATCTCGCTATAGAAAAAGGCTGATTGCATTGGCTCGCCACCTGCTTTTGCCATCATAATTGTGTTCTGCACACGCTTTTCGGAAGCATCAAAGAAATTCTCATCTGGATAATCAAACACAAGCGAACTCCCATCCGCACAAAGTTCGGAAAGTGCAGCCAACATCGTATTGATTGCTTCCGTCGAAAGATAATACGTTACGCCGAGCCATGAGAAAAATGTTTTCACAGATGCGTCAACCCCCCATCGATCAGACGTTCCGCTACATTATCTTTCGTAAAATCCGCAGGAACAAAGGTGAGATTATCAGGAATCGTCCAACCGGCACGGGTGATCCGTTCTATTTTATCTTTCTGCGTCAGGGGATGATCGACTTCAAATACCCTATGTTTTGATAAGAATTCTTTTTCCCGAAGAGCGAAGGTATCCAGATCTGCGCCGAGCATAACATATTGCTTTGTGCCAGTCAGAACGGCGGCATATTCTTCTGCTGTCATCAGCTCTTTTGCAAGATGATCCGCGAAAACCGGATGATCTTCATTTTCTGCATGAAACGCCCGTCCAAATGAACTCATCAGGGCAGTAATACTAACTTCGTTATTCATTCCTTTGTCCTCCATGTTTGATGTTTCCCATATTTTTCTTCCATTTCTTTCGTATTTGCATGAAACAGCTCCAGTGCCCGTATGAAGCAGTTGCATTTCTACGGTAAGACCTGTGTCATTTACAGGCGTGCTGAGTGTATTGATTACAAAACGCAGAGCAAACCTTCATCTATCAGGTCTTGCTCTGCGTCTAAGCGTCTGGCGTTTTAATTTCTTCAATTTTTTTATTTCTAAAATAAATCACACAAGTATATTTACATTTCGGACAAAATAACGGAAAATCCTCTAACTAATTTCTTTTCTATATTTTCAACCATTTATACCACCTCACCTTTTCCTGATTGCAATGATCTTTACGCTCTCTTAACCTCTTGAATCGTCATAATATCTCAAGCGAAATCTGCGTGGTTCGTTATGCGTTTTTCTCATATAACTTTCTCATTGCGCTGCCAATACTGCATCTCTAAGATACATTTTATCCATGTCGCACCCTCATCATATTCGTACTTCAAGGATAGAGTTGATTATCTGTCGGAAACCATAGTCGAGGAACTCCTCTTCTGTCATACCATTCTGCGCGCAAATGAATTTTCCCTTTGTCTCGGCAAGCGCAAGCAGCGAATCAATGCTTGTGGAGAGGACATAGACCGTCAGCACAGGAACAACTTCTTTTCTTACCTCGCCGCTTTTCTGCCCACGCACAATGAGTGTTTCAAGAATCTCATTTATCTCCGTCCCAAGGCAAAGTATATTTTTCACTGTATCTGAAGTTGCCACTTGCTCGATCTCCGCCGCGCCAGAACGCTTCAAGGTTTCAAGCGAGTGGGGATACTCCTGTCTGTAACGGCTCTTCGCTCTGCACACCGCACGGCAGGCATCGACAAACCCTGCATTATCATTTACAGCGTTTTCTATATCCGTCTTTAGTGACCGCAGCCCCTTTTCAATAATGTGGTGCAGAATATCCTCCTTGCTCTCATAATATGCGTAGATCGTGCGCCGACTGTATTCGGACGCTTTTGAAATATCATCTATCGTCGTCTGCGCGTAGCCTTTTTCCGAAAAGAGCTTTTCCGCAGCTGTCATGATCCGTGCTCTATGTAACGAGGTGACTGCTTCTTTTCTGCTCATTTGTTCTATGGTAGACTCCTATTCTAAAAAGTATACTGTGAGTATACTATGTAATTTTGACATTGTCAACCAAAAAATCGCAAAGGAATTTTCACCGCATAAAATACATGGAACGCCGCGGAAGTGGTCTACGCAAATTTTGGCTTTCTGCATAGAATCCAAATCAAAGAAAGAGCTTGCATCATTTTGCGGCTTCAAAGATTTAAGGAACTTCACTTTGAAACATATCAACCCGTTTGGGTATAAGAAAACCCCGGAAAGCCTTGATTTTCCGGGGTTTGTAAACCTTTTGATATAGCCTGAACAGTCGATTAACGCTTGCTGAACTGAGAAATCCCACAGGACAAGGGTTTGCAGAGATAATGTTGCATACTTGTTGTATGCGTAGAACTGTCCACAGAGTTCCAAAACAGCTAATGGTTCTATTATTCTTGCAATCAATTGTCTGCTTAAATATGCTGCGTCATAAAACATACCAATGATATACCGATTTGTCACTAAACTATTTGTTCCTTGCAATAGGGAAGTTCATATAGCGTATCCGGATCAATATCAATGCATTTACAAGCATCTCTATTTCCGCCTATATCCCATGCTAATGTATCATTCATGATCGTACATGTATCAATAAATACCGAAATATCCCTCAATGGTTTGAAAACTTCTTTATCCAACATATTTTTCATATCATAACATACAATTTTTCCATCTTCAAAGTAGACATACACTGTGTAGTCTTTCCTTGGTATCACTTGAACTACCTCAGGAAACATAAACAGCACCTCCTATACAAGTGGATTAATTCTATTTAACGGCTTTCCATCTTTTGATAATTCCCAATTCTGCATCAACTCATCTTGATGTAAAACACACCACGCTAGAATTAACTTTAATTGTCTTGATGGCAAAGCTCCCTTGATGCATCTAGCTGTATCAATTTCAATAATTGCCTTATTCTCATTATACTCCGCATGAAAATGCGGCGGATTATGGTCATCATAATACATTGTAACCCGAATTCCATAAAATAAAGATATTTCCGGCATATATTCACCTCCAAATACTCATTTTGATCTGTTCAAATACAGTATATCATACTTATTCCTTTTTTTATACAAAAACTCCCCAGAACAAAGATCCTGAGGAGTTGTAAATCGTATATAATTGTCCCTAAATATGCTGAATCGTATGATTCCAATTATCTCTTTGTTAACGCTTGCTAAACTTTGGTGCTCTACGAGCTGCTTTGAGACCGTATTAAACATCTCTATGGTGCGTTTTTCCTTGATATTACGGGCTTTTTCGCATTTTCTGTTGTCGGTTGTCCTATTCCTTAACCATGGAAATCAGTGATTTTTCATCGAAATTCTCCTGGTTCAAAGCATCATTCACTACCTCGAAAAGTTCCTCTGGTTTATTATACTTGACCCTCGCGTAAATGTCCATAGTTGTCTTACTATTCTCATGCCCTGCCAGGTACTGAACTGTCTTAGGGTCAACGCCCGCATAGAGCAGATTCGTGATGTAGGTATGCCGCAACAAGTGCGGTGTTACATCGAAATTCAGGGTATAGCGAATCTTGGGATTGTTCCTCTGCGTTGTTCCTAATGTCGGCTTGACGGTATATTTGATGCTCTGTCCATTCACATATTTATAGTAGGTTCTCTCTTTTGCAGAACGAACAACTACATACTGCCAAACTCTCGTAAACTGAGAATAGGAAAGCGGCTGTCCCTCACTGTCCGCAATCACATACTCCGATATGGAATTGGCTTTTGCTTCCCGCAGGCAGTCCACCAGGCACTTCGGAATGGGAATGTCCCTTTTAGCTGCTTTTGTCTTTAGAACGGTAGAAATCACCGGCCTGTTATGCTCCGCGCGCCATGCACGTCTCACGGAAATGTATGGTGTGGATTCATCCAGGAATACACAATCCCATTGCAATGCAAGAATTTCTTCCCGACGCAAGCCGGAATACAAACCAATCATAATAAAAAGATATGGCGGAAGCTCTTTCACCGTATCCAACAGAACCGCAACCTGTTGATCTGTTAAGGCATCTTTCTTTTTCGATGCTTTTCCGCCCTTTGCTGAAATTCCTACACACGGATTATCGGTTATCAGCTGACTGCGCTCTGCCGAATAAAACACACACTTAATCAGCATATTTACCGTATCATACAGTCCTTTCGATTTTTGAGACAGCGGAACAAGCGCCAGACGAATATCATCCGCAGTCACTTCCTCCATATACATATCTCCCAGAGAGTTGATGACATAATTCTTCATATTCTGTCTGTATCCTTTTATAGTGGCCGTAGACACCTTTGCTGACTGCATCAGCAGCCATTTCTCACAATACTCGGCAACCGTTGGATGCTTTCGGTGAAAGATGATCTCCTCCACCTGTCTCCGGGCCTCCAACTGCTTTTCATATAATTCTTCACAGGTGGTCGCATATAAGCTGACCTGCTTTCCATCGGCATCTGTAATTCTGGTTCTGTAATACAGTGTTCCTTTTCTTGTAACCGTTCCGTACTCTGGAACGCTTTGTTTTTTCTTAGCCATACAAATCTTCCTTTCCTGATAATGAGTGTTCTTAAATTCACACCTTCTTTTTATCAGAAAGCACTAACTTAATCAAAGATACGGATTATGAAAAACAAAGAGCGAGACATCCTTGCCTCGCTCCTGCGTTGTTTTCTGCTTTTATAATGTTATGCCTGTGCTGCATCCCACTGGGCAAATGCACCACCCATTGTTCTTACCAGCTCATCCGGTCTGTTGTATTTGACCTTTGCGTAAATGTCCATCGTAATTTTACTGCTCTCATGTCCCGCCAGGTATTGAACCGTTTTCGGGTCTACGGACGAATGAATCAGATTCGTAATGTATGTATGCCGCAGCTGGTGCGGCGTCACTTCAAAATCTAAGCTGTAAATCACTTTTCCGTTATGTGCTGCCTTTTCACCGAGGACCGGCGTAACCGTGTGCTTTACACGCTTTCCATCCTCGTAGCGATAATAGAAACGCTCCTTGACAGTTCGGGTCACAATATACTGCCAGAGCCGCTTGAACTGCGTATAGGATAACGGATCACCGTCTCTGTTCGACACTACATATTCTGACTGTGAATTAGCTTTTGTCTCTTTCAGACAGTCCGCCAGGCAAACCGGCAACGGAATATTTCGATGCGCGGCTTTCGTTTTCAGCTCATCCAGAATCACCGGTCTGTTATTTTCCGTGTGCCATGCCCTGCGTACCGTTAAATAAGGGCAATCCACATCCAGATATACAGAATCCCATTTTAGGACAAGAATTTCTTCTCGCCGCAATCCTGCATACAGCCCTAACATGACAAATACATACGGCGGAAGTCCCTGAATGGCATCCAGCAGTCTGGCGGCCTGTTCATCCGTCAATGCAGCTTTGTCCTTCTGCGGAACGCCTCCACCTTTGGCTGTAAGGTAAATCGTTGGGTTGTTATCAATAATCTTACTTTCCTTTGCTGCACGGAAAATGGATTTATACAGGATAACCACTGACTTATATACCGAAGCGGACTTCTCGGAAACAGGAACAAGTGCAAGCTGAATGTCATCCAGTGTCACATCTGCCATCCGCATCTGTCCCAGTTCTTTTATAATGTGCCGTCTGACCTTTGAGGTATAATCTATCAGCGTGGTTGCCCTCACATGAACCGACTGCATCAAAAGCCATTTTTCACAGTAGTCTGCAACCGTCGGGGATTTCCGACAGAATGTATCGTTGTCGATCTGCTCTAATGCTCCCAACTCTTTATCATATAATTCTTCCGGTGTTCTCGCATAAAGGGCCACCAGTTTTCCATCTGCGTTCTGAACCCGCGTTCTATAATAATCTATGCCGTTAAGCGTAACTGTACCGTATTGTGGAATTGCTCTTTTTCTTTTTGCCAATTCCGTCACCTCCTAAGAATAGACTCCAGCGCTGTATCTATGTTTTATCAGACCATTATGATTTCGACAAGGATACGGACCGGCTCACACTCCAGCTCTGCGAGGTTTACGATAAGTTGCGTTCTTTTCTGCTGGCTTTGCTCTGTGGGTGCATTTTGCGATATACTCCTGAAGGCCCGCTGAGGTAAAGTACACACAGCCATTCTGCACATATTGCACATAAGAAATAAGACCATTGTTACGGGCCGCGTCCAGCGTTGCAATGCTGATACCTAAAATTTCTGCTGCTTCTTTTCGTGTAATAAGTTTTTCCATAAAGCATATTTCCTCCAATCTGTCAAGTTTGTCATCGTATTTGTTCAAAGCCACATGAATACGCTGGCAGCCGAAACTGCCAGCGCATGGTATCTGATTTTGAACAGGAAGCTGCAAACGCTTCCTATTTATATAACTCAGCTTTCATCACATTTGCCACGCCCCCTGACGATGGGAACACAACAGGTCTCCGCTGGCGCGG